>Ga0073928_10003301_pt1 | contig 25767 bp, 20 predicted proteins | sample PaiPotPPA55metaG_FD_76969 | JGI IMG/M metagenome (GOLD analysis project Ga0073928, IMG submission 76969) | Iron sulfur acid spring bacterial and archeal communities from Banff, Canada, to study Microbial Dark Matter (Phase II) - Paint Pots PPA... ...
CACCCAACACCGTGCTGGCCGCTGCCGCCAGCATCCTCGGGCCGCGTTGCCAGGGTCAGGCGCGGCAAGCCGCGCGGGTATTGATCGACGCGTTCGCAGCGGCCGGCATGGACGACGCGCTGGACGAAAGCTTTGATACCAGCGTGATTGCCATCGACGACCCTGCTCTGTTTGTCAGCGCCGAGCCCGACGCCCACGCGCAAGCACTGCTCGCGGGCCTGCGCGCACGCGGCGCGAAGTCAGTGTTCGTGCGTTACCTGGAGACATTGCCCGGCCACCCCACAGCCGACGCTGTCCTCGCTGCGATTACAACCACCCTCGCCTGGGGTCCGTTGATGCGCAAACGCGTCTCGCGGCTGACCGCCGAGAGCCTGCCATGGTGGATGCGCCTGTTCGGCGCGTTGATCGGCGCCTCGGTCCGAGCAGACCAGCACCAGCCCGACAGTTTCTGCGGCATCGCGACGGCCGATATCCTGCAGCAGCGGCCTATCAGCGAGGTGGCTTTCGTTGCGCTGCTCGGCTTCACGCCGAAACCGGCCGACCTGTTTTCGTTCCAGGTGCTCGTGGGGCTGCTGTTGTCTAACGGACCCGGCACGATCTCGGCCCAGGGCGCCAAAGGCGCGGTCTCCGCCGACGGCCCCGAAGACCCCGAGCGCGTGCAGCTCAACAAAGGGCTGATCGGCTTCCTGACCCACACCGGTTACACCCACGGCGGCAACGGCTACGAGGGCATCGCGTTCCTGATCGACCAGTTCAGGGACTCGGGCCTGGTCGATCCGGGCGACCCGGGTCACGGCGTGGACCTGAAGGCGCTGGCCTTGAAATATGTGGAGGCCTATGCCCGCTACAAGTCGAACAAGAAGAACACGGGCAGCCTGGATATCCAGAAGATTCCCGGCGTCAATCACCCCGTGTTCAAGGACAAACCGGTCAATCACGATCCGCGCGAGGTCTTCATTCAGAATCTCATGGCCGAGCGCCAGGAATACAACGTCTTCCACGAGTTCTACGGCACGCTGGTGCAGACCTTGTTCGATGCAGGCGTGTCGCGCAACGTCTATTGCGTCAACGTGGACGCGGTCATTGCCGCGTTGCTGCTGAAGATGCTGTGGCAGCCCTATCGCAACGGCGAATATGCCGGCGCGGCGCTGGAGACAGCGGCCTTCACGATCTTTCTCTACCCCCGCATGCTTGGCTGCGCCGCTGAGGTGGACGACCACATGAACCGCGGCCGCAACATGGACACACGCACACCGGCATCGCAGTGCCAGTTTGTCGCTTGAGTACGTGTGACCCGATGTCCGGAGCGGCATGACCTGCGGCGGGTCATGCCGGCCGGACACAAGAATCAGATTCTGGAGACGGTGAAATGTCGAACGCTAGCGCAACACAATCCAAGTTCGGAATGGTTGTCCGGGTGACCAGCGGTAATTTCCTGGAGATGTTCGATTTCTTCCTGTTTGGCTTTTATGCAACCTATATCGCCAAAACCTACTTCCCGGCCGACAGCGAATTCGCCTCGTTGATGCTGACGTTCGGCACGTTCGGCGCGGGCTTCATCATGCGGCCCGTCGGCGCGATTGTCCTGGGCGCCTATATCGACAAGGTCGGCCGGCGGCAGGGGCTGATCACGACGCTCGCCATCATGGCGATGGGCACCGTGCTGGTGGCTTTTGTGCCGGGGTACGCGAGCATCGGCCTGTTCGCACCGCTACTGGTACTGATCGGCCGGTTGCTGCAGGGTTTCTCGGCCGGCGTGGAACTGGGCGGTGTGTCGGTCTATCTCGCCGAGATGGCGACGCCCGGTCACAAGGGCTTTTATGTGCGCTGCCAGTCGGCCAGCCAGCAGGCCGCAATCATCGTGGCCGCGGTGATTGGCTATACCCTGAGCGCCACCATGGGACAAGCAGCGATTGCCGCATGGGGCTGGCGCATTCCGTTCTTCATTGGTTGCATGATCGTGCCGTTTCTCTTCGTGATCCGTCGTTCGCTGCAGGAAACCGAGGAGTTCATCGCTCGCAAGCACAGGCCGAACGCGAGCGAAATCTTCCGCTCGATGATGCACAACTGGGGCATTGTCCTGGCCGGGATGATGCTGGTCGTGATGACCACGGTGTCGTTCTACCTGATCACCGTCTATACGCCGACCTTCGGGCGCAGCGTGCTGAAGCTCTCGGCGGAGGACAGCCTGATTGTCACGTTTTGCATCGGCGTGTCGAACCTGTTCTGGTTGCCGGTGATGGGCTCCCTGTCCGACCGTATTGGACGCAAACCGCTGCTGGTCGGATTTACGCTGTTGACCATCCTCACCGCCTATCCGGTCATGGCGTGGCTGGTGAACGGACCGACTTTCGAGAAGATGCTGATAGCCGAGTTGTGGCTTTCGTTCCTTTACGGCAGCTACAACGGGGCCATGGTCGTGGCGCTCACCGAGGTGATGCCGGTCGACGTGCGGACGTCCGGATTCTCGCTGGCGTACAGCCTGGCGACCGCGATCTTCGGGGGCTTCACTCCTGTCATTTCGACCTTCCTGATCGAGGTAACACACAACAAAGGCGCACCGGGCTTGTGGATGAGCTTCGCTGCCGTGTGCGGCCTGACTGGCACGCTGATACTTTACCGGCGTAGCGCGGTCGCCAAGCGGGAGCACGTGTCGTTGACGGCGTGATCAGCCGGGATTTGATCGAGTACGCTTTCTCAGCAATTCATCTGGATAACTATGCTTTATAAATTGCACGAACAACACCGCTCTCTTTTCGCGCCCTTCGTCGAATGGGCGCACGCGTGGGCAAAATTGCTGGTCGATCCGGTTTCGCCAACGGCGCGCTTGCCGTTTGTGCGCCATATTGCGGCTGGATACGAGTTGATGTACCGGCTCAGTAAGGAATATGAAAAACCCCCATTTGCGATTCGCACGACACTTGTCGGCGGCAAGACGGTCACCGTTTCAGAAGAGGTAACGCTCAACAAGGCTTTTTGCACGCTGCTGCATTTCAGGAAAAACCTAAGCGACGAGGAATTGGCCGCACTGAAGCACCCCAAGGTGCTTCTCGTGGCGCCGTTGTCCGGCCATCATTCGACCTTGCTGCGCGACACCGTGCATGGCTTGTTGCCGAACCATGATGTCTACATTACCGACTGGACCGACGCGCGTTTGGTACCCCTGTCCGAGGGTGCGTTCCACTTGCATGACTACGTTTACTACGTGCAGGATTTCATGCGGCTGCTCGGCCCTGACCTGCATGTCATCTCGGTCTGCCAGCCGACGGTTCCGGTGCTGGCGGCGATCGCGCTGATGGCGAGCGCCGGCGACACAAGATTGCCGAAAACAATGACCATGATGGGCGGCCCTATCGACCCACGCAGATCGCCTACGCAGGTGAACGCGCTGGCCACGGAAAAAACCTATTCATGGTTTGAAAACAGCGTGATCTACCGGGTTCCGTCCAGCCATCCGGGATCTGGGCGCAAGGTGTATCCGGGTTTCCTGCAGCATGCCGGTTTTGTTGCGATGAATCCCGAGCGCCATGCGCAAAGTCACCGGGAATTTCACGAGCATCTGATCAGGGGCGAGGACGAACTGGCTGAAGAACATCGCAAGTTCTACAACGAATATAACGCGGTGCTGGATATGCCCGCCGAGTATTACCTGGAAACAATCCGGACCGTCTTCCAGGAATTCAGCCTGCCGAGGGGAACCTGGCAGGTGGGTGGAAAACCCGTACGTCCGCAGGATATCGAAGGGGTCGCCCTGTTCACCATTGAAGGTGAGCATGACGATATTTCCGGGTCCGGCCAGACCCATGCGGCGCACGAGCTCTGCACGGCAATTCCGGATGCGAAGCGGCAGCAATTCACCGCACCGCAATGCGGGCACTTCGGCATTTTTTCGGGGCGCCGCTGGCGCGAGATGGTTTGCCCCAGGATCGGTGAATTTATCCAGATGCACTCCTGAGTCCTGGCCGGCGTCGAACGAAAATCCTTGCACGACGATTGTTTCGACGTCGGCTTTCAAGGCCCCGCAATTACCCTGATCCGCCCGCACGGAAAACCAGACGGCACCTGCGCAGCTATTCCGATACTCCGTTCCCGCACATCCCTATTGCCTGTGGCAACCCCAGTTTAATCAATCACTTGATCTGCTCGTTTCATTGCCGCTGTGCTTGGCATGGCCATTGCCTTATTGACCTGACAATGTGCCGCGCCGTCACGGACGCGACACGACAAGTGGAGACAAGATGAACGCTAACGATGACCTCGACCCGCTCGAGACCAGCGAGTGGATGGATGCCCTGCGTGCGGTTCAGGCGCATCGTGGAATTCCGCGGACCCGCTACCTCGTCAGCCGTGTAGTGGAGCAGGCGCAGCGTGATGGAACGTACGTGCCGCAGACACTGAACACGGCCTACAAGAACACCATCCCGCCTGAACAGGAAGAGCGCTCGCCAGGTGACCGCGCGATCGAGCACAGGTTGCGCTCCATCATCCGCTGGAACGCGATGGCGATCATCCTGCGCGCCAACAAGGACAGCTCGGAACTGGGCGGCCACATCGCCAGTTTCCAGTCCGCGGCCACGCTGTATGACATCGGCTTCGGCCACTTCTGGCATGCGCCGACAGAGACCCACGGCGGCGACCTGATCTATATCCAGGGGCACAGCGCGCCGGGCATTTATGCGCGCGCGTTTGTCGAAGGACGCCTGAGCGAAGAACAACTGCTCGGCTACCGGCAGGAAACCGGCGGCAAGGGTATCCCCTCATATCCGCATCCGTGGCTGATGCCGGACTTCTGGCAGTTCCCGACCGTGTCGATGGGCCTGGGTCCCCTGATGGCGATCTACCAGGCGCGCTTCCTCAAATACCTGCAGGGCCGCAGTCTTGCCGACACCGCACCGCGCAAGGTCTGGGCCTTCATGGGCGACGGCGAGATGGACGAACCCGAGTCGCTGGGGGCGATCTCGCTGGCCGGCCGCGAGAGGTTGGACAACCTGATCTTCGTCATCAACTGCAACCTGCAACGGCTCGACGGCCCGGTGCGCGGCAATGGCAAGATCGTGCAGGAACTGGAGTCGGTCTTTCGCGGCGCCGGCTGGAACGTCATCAAGGTGCTGTGGGGCGGCGGCTGGGACAAGCTGCTCGAGAAAGACAAGAGCGGCTTGTTGCTCAAGCGCATGGAAGAGTGCGTCGACGGCGAATACCAGGACTTCAAGAGCAAGAGCGGCGCTTATGTTCGCGAGCATTTCTTCGGCAAGTACGAGGAGCTCGCTGCGCTGGTTGCCGACATGAGTGACGACGAGATATGGAGTCTCACGCGCGGCGGCCATGATCCCGACAAGGTGTTCGCCGCCTACGCCGCAGCGGTCAAGCATACGGGCCAGCCGACGCTGATCCTGCCCAAGACCGTGAAGGGCTACGGCATGGGTGAGTCGGGCGAGGGGCAGATGATCGCGCACCAGGCCAAGAAGATGACCCAGGACGCGCTGCGCAGTTTCCGTGACCGTTTCCAGATTCCCGTCGCCGACGAAGATCTCGCGAAGATGCCCTTCATCACGCTGCCGGAAGACAGCCCCGAGATGAAGTACCTGCGTGCGCACCGCGAAGCGTTGGGCGGCTACCTGCCGCAGCGCCGGCGCCGCTCCACCTCGCTCCAGATTCCGCCGCTCGACACCTTCAAGCGCCTGCTCGAGCCCACCGGCGCGCGCGAGATCTCCACCACCATGGCCTTCGTGCAGATGCTGGGTACCCTGGTGCGTGACAAGGCGATAGGCAAACACGTCGTGCCTATCGTGCCCGACGAATCGCGCACCTTCGGCATGGAAGGGATGTTCCGTCAGCTCGGCATCTATTCGTCGGTGGGACAGCTCTACAAGCCGCAGGATGCGGACCAGCTGATGTACTACCGCGAGTCGAAGGACGGCCAGGTGCTGCAGGAAGGCATCAACGAAGGCGGTGCGATGTCGAGCTGGATTGTCGCGGCGACCTCGTACAGCACGAGCAACGTGCCGATGATCCCGTTCTACATCTACTACTCCATGTTCGGGCTGCAACGCGTGGGCGACCTTGCATGGCTGGCAGGCGATATCCGCGCCCGAGGTTTCCTGCTGGGCGGCACCGCCGGGCGCACCACGCTCAATGGCGAAGGCCTGCAGCACGAGGACGGCCATAGCCATATCATCGCCGGCACGATCCCGAACTGCGTCTCGTACGACCCGACCTTCGCCTACGAAGTAGTGACCATTGTGCGCGAAGGACTGCGGCGCATGGTCGAGCAACAGGAGGATGTCTTCTATTACATCACCCTGATGAACGAGAACTATCCCCACCCCGGCCTTGCCGATGCCGGCGCGGGCGCGGAGGAAGGCATCCTCAAGGGCCTGTACAAGCTGCAGGACGGCGGCGAGAGCATCAAGAAGGGACTGCGGGTACAGCTCATGGGCAGCGGCACTATCCTGCGCGAGGTGATTGCCGCGGCCGACTTGCTCAAGGACGACTTCAAGATCACCGCCGATATCTGGAGCGCAACAAGCTTCAACGAACTGCGGCGCGACGGCATGGCGACACAGCGCTGGAACCTGCTGCATCCGACCGAACCTCCGCGCAAGAGCTGGCTCGAAAGCAAGCTCGAAGGTCATGAAGGACCGGTGATTGCCTCGACCGACTACATGCGCGCTTACGCGGACCAGGTGCGCGAACAGGTCCAGAACAGCGGCCGCCGATTCACTGTCCTGGGCACCGACGGATTCGGGCGCAGCGACTACCGTGCCAAGCTGCGGCGCTTTTTCGAGGTGGATCGCTATTACGTCACGGTGGCCGCGCTGAAGTCGCTGGCCGACGACGGCGTGATCGCACCGCAGGTTGTAGCCGAGGCAATCGAGAAGTATGGCCTGGACACCGAGCGCGCCGCGCCGTGGACCGTCTGAGACGATGAGGACACCGTAACATGAGCCAGGCAATCGATATCAAGGTACCCGACATCGGCGATTTCAAGGATGTGCCGGTGATCGAGATCTACGTCAAGGTCGGTGACACCGTCAAAGCCGAAGACCCGCTGGTCTCGCTTGAGTCCGACAAGGCGACCATGGACGTGCCCGCTCCGCTGAGCGGCGTGGTCGAGGAAATACGCATCAAACTCGGTGACACGGTCAACGAAGGCAGCATCATCATGTCGCTGGTGACGGACGCGGGACCTGCTGCTACCGCTGCTGTCTCCGCCGCGCCGCCGACCGCGAGTCCTGCAGCAGCGACCGTCACGAGTGCCACGACCGGCGGCATGGACGAAGCCCGCTTCGCCATCGCCTACGCCAGCCCGGCGGTGCGCAAACTGGCGCGTGAACTCAGTGTCGACCTGGGTCAGGTCAAGGGGACGGGCGAACACGGCCGCATCCTGCGTGAAGATGTCGAGGCTTTCGCGAAAGGCGGTGCATCCGCCAGCGCTTCCAGCGCGACGGCAAAAGGCTCCGCGGCGCCGGCCGGAACGGGTACCGGTGGCCTGGATCTGCTGCCCTGGCCCAAGGTGGACTTCGCCAAGTTCGGTCCCGTCGAGCGCCGCGAGTTGCCGCGGATCAAAAAGATCTCGGCGGCCAATCTTCATCGCAACTGGGTCGTCATCCCGCATGTCACCAACCACGATGAGGCCGACATCACCGAGCTCGAGCAGTTCCGCGTGCAGATGAACAAGGAGCTGGAGAAATCGGGCGTCAAGCTCAGCATGCTGCCGTTCATGATGAAAGCGGCGGTTGCCACGCTCAAGGCGTTCCCCGAGTTCAACGCCAGTCTCGAGAAAGGCCCTGACGGCGATGCACTCATTCTCAAGCGTTACTACCACATTGGCTTTGCGGCCGACACGCCCAACGGACTGATGGTGCCCGTGATCCGCGATGCCGATCAAAAGAGCGTGCCGGATATAGCCCGGGAGATGGGCGAGCTGGCCAAGCTGGCGCGCGACGGCAAGCTGAAACCGGAGCAGATGCAGGGCGGCACCTTCACGATCAGTTCGCTCGGCGGCATTGGCGGCATCTACTTCACGCCCATCATCAATGCGCCCGAGGTGGCCATCATGGGGGTGTGCAAGAGCTACTGGAAACAGCACTCCGCTGACGGCAAGAACTGGACGTCGCGCCTGACGCTGCCGCTGTCGCTCTCCTGGGACCATCGCGTAATCGACGGCGCCGCCGCTGCGCGATTCAACGTCCATTTCGCCAAACTGCTCGCCGATCTGCGGCGCGTGCTCTTCTGAGGAATGTGTCGCAATGGCCAATCTTGTGGACGTGAAAGTGCCCGACATCGGCGACTTCAAGGATGTCGCCGTGATCGAGGTGATGGTCAAGGTCGGCGAGGTGATCGCCGTCGACACCGGTCTGATCATGGTCGAGTCCGACAAAGCCTCCATGGAAATTCCATCGAGTCAGGCTGGGCTGGTCAAGGAGATCAAGGTCAAGGTTAATGACCTGGTGAGCGAAGGCTCGGTGATTCTGGTGGTTGGGGCCAGTCAAGACGCGCAGGCCGGCAAGGCCCCTGCGCCGACGCAGCCCGTGGTCGCAGCACCGTCATCCTCCCCTGCGCCGGTGGCCGCAAGCTACGGCGGCAAAGCAGATACCGAATGCGAAGTGCTCGTGCTGGGTGCAGGCCCTGGGGGATATTCGGCTGCCTTCAGAAGCGCCGATCTCGGCATGAAGACGGTGTTGGTCGAACGCTATCCAACCTTGGGCGGCGTGTGCCTGAACGTGGGTTGCATACCATCGAAGGCGCTGTTGCATACCGCGTCGGTGATCGACGAAGTCAGCCACCTGCCCGACCACGGCGTGCGCTACGGGCCTCCTGAGATAGACCTGGACAAGCTGCGCGCCTTCAAGGACGGCGTGGTCGGCAAGCTCACCGGCGGTCTTGCCGGCATGGCCCGGGCACGCAAGGTCGAGGTCATCACCGGCGTGGGCAGCTTTGTCGATGCGCACAACATTGAGGTTGCGACAGCCGACGGTGGCAAGCGTGTCGTGAAGTTCGACAAGGCGATCATTGCCGCGGGTTCGCAAGCGGTAAAGCTGCCCTTCATGCCCGAAGACGAGCGCGTTGTCGACTCCACCGGCGCGCTGAAACTGAAGTCCATCCCCAAGCGCATGCTGGTGATCGGCGGCGGCATCATCGGACTGGAGATGGCGACGGTCTACTCAACGCTTGGCACGCGCATCGACGTGGTCGAGATGCTCGACGGCCTCATGCAAGGCGCCGACCGCGACCTGGTCAAGGTGTGGGACAAGATGAACGCCCACCGCTTCGACCACGTGATGCTGAAGACCCGTGCCGTGGGCGCCAAGGCGACGGACGCGGGGATCGAGGTCAGCTTCGAGGGCGAAAAAGCGCACAGCGAGCCGCAGGTCTACGACCTCGTGCTGGTCGCCGTGGGCCGCAGTCCGAACGGCAAAAGGATTGCCGCCGACCAGGCCGGCGTAGCGGTAACGGAGCGCGGTTTCATCAACGTCGACAAGCAGATGCGCACCAACGTGCCGCACATCTTCGCGATCGGCGACATCGTCGGAGAGCCGATGCTCGCGCACAAGGCGGTGCACGAAGCCCATGTGGCGGCCGAGGCCGCGCATGGGGAGCCGGCGTACTTCGACGCACGCCAGATCCCCTCAGTGGCCTATACCGACCCCGAGGTGGCATGGGCCGGTAAGACCGAGGAGCAATGCAAGGCCGAGGGCATCAAGATTGGCCGCGCGGTGTTCCCGTGGGCGGCTTCAGGACGTGCGATCGCCAACGGCCGCGACGAGGGTTTCACCAAGCTGATCTTCGACGAAACCACGCATCGCGTGATCGGCGGCGGCATTGTCGGCACCCATGCGGGCGACCTGATCAGCGAGGTGTGCCTGGCAATCGAGATGGGCTGTGAACCTGCGGACATAGGCAAGACCATTCATCCGCACCCCACGCTGGGCGAGTCGATCGGCATGGCCGCCGAAGTCTTCGAAGGCCACTGCACCGACCTGCCGCCGCAGAAGAAGAAATAGGCGCGCCAGCGCGCCGCCACACCACCATGCGGCCCCGACCCATTACTGGAGACACCATGACGGACGACCTGCGCGAAGCCGCGCTCGACTACCACCGCTACCCGACACCGGGAAAGATTTCGGTCACGCCGACCAAGGCCATGGACACCCAGCGCGACCTCGGCGTCGAATGACAAGCATGGACGAGACCGAGCGCATTCCCATCGAAGCGGTAGAGCATTAGAGCGGTAGGCGCCACGCTGCGGGCATCTGAACGCCTGGATCACCTCACAAGCATAGACGGAGACACCCATGGACCACGATCCCAAAAGCAGGCCGCTCTACAAGTCGCTCTACTTCCAGGTCATCACGGCGATCATCATTGGTGTGCTGGTGGGTCATTTCTACCCCCACACCGGCACGGCGATGAAACCCCTCGGCGACGGCTTTATCAAGCTGATCAAGATGATCATCGCGCCGATCATCTTCTGCACCGTCGTGGTCGGCATAGCCGGCATGGAGGACATGAAGAAGGTCGGCAAGACCGGCGGCCTGGCATTGCTGTACTTCGAGATCGTCAGCGCCGTCGCGCTGGTGGTCGGGCTTGTGATCATCAACGTCCTGAAGCCCGGCGTGGGCATGAACATAGACGCCGGCACGCTCGACCCCAAGGCCATCGCGGCCTACACCGCACCGGGCAAGATGCAGAGCACGGTGGAATTCCTCTTCAACATCATTCCCAGCACGGTCGTGGATGCCTTCGCCAAAGGCGAGATCCTGCAAGTCCTGCTCTTCTCGGTGATGTTCGGCTTCGCGCTGCACAAGTTCGGCGGTCGCGGCACCCTGATATTCGACATCATCGAGAAAGGCTCGCATGTGCTGTTCTCGATCGTCGGCATGATCATGAGGGTCGCCCCGATCGGCGCCTTCGGCGCCATGGCCTTCACAATCGGCGAGTACGGACTGGGTTCGCTGCTCTCGCTCGGCAAGCTGATGGGTACGTTCTATGCCACCTGCCTGTTCTTCATCTTCGTCATCCTCGGGACCATTGCCCGGCTGCACGGTTTCTCGATCTGGAAGTTCATCCGTTATATCAAGGAAGAACTGCTGATCGTGTTTGGCACGAGTTCGTCGGAAGCCGCGTTGCCGCGCATGATGGTCAAGATGGAAAACCTCGGGGTGCGCAAGTCGGTGGTCGGCCTCGTGATTCCCACCGGCTACTCATTCAACCTGGACGGCACCTCGATCTACCTCACGATGGCCGCGGTGTTCATCGCCCAGGCGACCAACACTCCAATGACGCTGGTACAGCAGATCACACTGCTGGGCGTCCTGATGCTGACCTCCAAAGGCGCGGCCGGCGTGACCGGCAGCGGTTTCATCGTGCTGGCGGCCACGCTGTCTGCCGTAGGCGGCGTGCCAGTGGCAGGGCTTGCGCTGATCCTGGGCATCGACCGCTTCATGTCTGAAGCGCGCGCGCTGACGAACCTGATCGGCAACGGCGTGGCGACGGTCGTGGTCGGGAAGTGGCTCGGCGACCTGGATGTCGAGCGCCTGCACCGGCAACTCAACAATCAGTCCGGGGCCGCCACGGAGGAGCCCGAAGCCGTACTCGACGTCGTGGAACAGCACATGCCGGTGGCCCCGAAACACTAAGTAGCTTACCTAACCATTTGACTCGTACCCCGGACCTGGAATCCACCATGAACACCGCAACGGATCACGCGCGCCACCGGATCATCGTAGTCGGCGGCGGCGCGGGCGGGCTCGAACTGGCAACCCGGCTGGGCAACACGCTCGGCCGGCGCGGGCAGGCCGACATTACGCTGATCGAAAAGAAGCGCACCCACGTATGGAAACCCAAGCTGCACGAGATCGCCGCCGGCAGCATGGACATGAGCGCCCATGAGGTGGGTTACCTCGCGCAGTCGCACTGGCATCACTTTCGCTACCGCGTGGGCGAGATGGTGGGCCTCGATCGGGAACGGCGCGAAGTGCTGGTAGCAGCCCATGTCGACGACGAGGGCCTGCAGGTCACGCCCCGGCGCGCGTTCGGTTACGACACGCTGGTGATCGCCGTCGGCAGCCAGAGCAACGACTTCGGTACACCGGGCGTACGCGAATACGCGATGCGGCTGGAATCGGCCGCCGACGCATTGCGCTTCCATTCGCGCATGGTCAACGCCTGCATCCGAGCGCATGCGCAAACCACGCCGCTGCGTCCCGAACAGCTGCAGGTGGTGATCATCGGCGCGGGCGCGACCGGCGTCGAGCTGGCGGCCGAACTGCATCGCACCACGCGCGAAGTGGTGGCCTTCGGCTTGGACCGTGTCGATCCCAACAAAGACATCCGGGTGACGGTCGTCGAGGCCGCGCCGCGTGTACTGCCTGCTTTGCCGCCGCGCCTCTCGCTGGCCACAGAGCACCTGCTGGGCAAGCTTGGCGTGGAAGTGCGCACGAATGCCAAGGTAGCCGAAGTATTGTCAAACGGCGTGCGCCTGGCCGATGGCCAGTTCCTGCCGGCCGAACTCGTGGTCTGGGCAGCCGGTGTCAAGGCGCCGGACTTCCTGAAGGACATGGCGGGCCTCGAGACCAATCGCGTCAACCAGTTGGTGGTGCAGCCAACGCTGCAGGTCAGCCGCGACGAGAACATCTTCGCCATCGGCGACTGTGCGGCCTGCCCGTGGCCGCAAGCCGGTGAAGAAATCCTCGTGCCGCCACGCGCCCAGGCCGCCCACCAGCAGGCCACCCACCTGATGCGGCAGATCAGGCGGCGGCTGTCCGGCAAACCGCTTGAGAACTACCGCTACCGGGATTTCGGCTCACTGGTCTCGCTGGGCGAGTTCAGCACCGTAGGGAACATGATGGGTGGCCTGACCGGCGGCAGCCTGATGATCGAAGGCCGGTTCGCGCGCCTGATGTACCTGTCGCTCTACAAGATGCACGAACTGGCATTGCACGGCTTTCCCAAGGTGGCGCTCGACACCCTGGCGCGGCTGATCGTGCGGCGCACCGAGCCTCATGTGAAGCTGCATTGATTCCGTCCGCGTGTTTTTAGACATGGCCGTGACCCGAGCGTTTAGCGCGCCCGGAACACCAGGCACCGTGTCATGGAGCCCGCATCGGACCATGACCTATGTCGACGAAAGGCAGTGTGAAGCTGCCCATTTTATGTTTTTTGCATCATCCACCGAGAAGGAGTGAACATGTCCGATATCGTCATCGTCGCCGCCGCCCGCACCGCCGTGGGCAAGTTCGGCGGCACGCTCGCCAGGACCCCCGCGGTCGATCTCGGCGCCCATGTGGTCAAGGGCCTGCTGCGCCAAGCCGGCGTGCCCGCCGACGCGGTCAGCGAAGTCATCATGGGCCAGGTGCTGACCGCCGGAGCGGGCCAGAACCCGGCGCGCCAGACCGTCATCAAGGCAGGCTTGCCGCAAAGCGTTCCCGGCATGACCATCAACAAGGTGTGCGGTTCCGGCCTCAAGGCCGTCATGCTCGCGGCACAAGCGATCAAGTGCGGCGACGCCGAGATCGTCATTGCAGGCGGCCAGGAAAACATGAGCGCGGCGCCGCACGTGCTGCCCGGTTCACGCGATGGTTTTCGCATGGGCGACGCGAAGCTGGTCGACAGCATGATCGTCGACGGGTTGTGGGACGTCTATAACCAGTACCACATGGGCATCACGGCCGAGAACGTGGCGAAGGAGTACGGCATCACGCGCGACGCGCAGGATGCACTCGCGCTCGCCTCGCAGCAGAAGGCCGCCGCGGCGCAGGACGCCGGCCGGTTCGCGGACGAGATCCTGCCGTTTTCCATCGCGCAGAAAAAAGGCGAGCCGATCGTCTTCTCCGCCGACGAGTTCGTCAACCGCAAGACCAGTGCCGACGTGCTGGCCGGCTTGCGTCCGGCCTTCGACAAAGCGGGATCGGTGACGGCGGGCAATGCATCGGGGCTCAACGACGGCGCGGCCGCCGTGCTGGTGATGAGCGCGGAGCGCGCCGCGGCGCTTGGCCTGCGTCCGCTGGCCGTGATTCGCGGGTATGCATCGGCAGGACTGGACCCGACCATCATGGGCATGGGTCCGGTGCCGGCCTCTCGACTGTGCCTGCAGCGCGCGGGCTGGTCGCCGCAAGACCTGGACCTGATGGAAATCAACGAAGCCTTCGCCGCGCAGGCCTGCGCCGTGAACAAGGAAATGGGCTGGGACACAAGCAAGATCAACGTGAATGGCGGCGCGATTGCCATCGGCCACCCGATCGGCGCGTCCGGCTGCCGGATCCTGGTAACGCTGCTGCATGAAATGAAGCGCCGCGGCGCCAACAAGGGGCTGGCGTCGCTGTGCATTGGCGGCGGCATGGGCGTAGCGCTGGCCGTCGAACGTGCCTGAATGCGCCGGAATGATCCGGATATTCGCAAGGATAACTGAACGTAATACCAACAAGGAGATGGAGCATGACACAAGCACGCGTGGTACTGGTAACGGGAGGCATGGGCGGCCTGGGCGAAACGATTTCGACCAAGATGGTCGATGCCGGCTACAAGGTGGCCGTGACCTACTCGCCCGGCAACACCCGTTATGGCGAATGGGTGGCGCAGATGAAGGAGAACGGTTATGACATTCTCGCCGTGCCCTGCGACGTGACCGACATCAACTCCTGCGCGAGCGCAGTGGCGCGCGTGCAGGACGAACTCGGGCCTGTCGACGTACTGGTCAACAACGCCGGCATCACGCGCGACATGACCTTCAAGAAGATGGACAAGGTCAACTGGGATGCGGTGCTGCGCACCAACCTCGACAGCCTGTTCAACATGACCAAGCAGGTCGCCGACGGCATGGTCGAGCGCAACTGGGGCCGCGTGATCAACGTGTCTTCGGTCAACGGTTCCAAAGGCGCCTTTGGCCAGACCAACTACTCGGCAGCCAAGTCCGGCGTACACGGTTTCACGAAAGCACTGGCGCTCGAAGTGGCGAGGAAGGGCGTAACCGTCAACACCATCTCGCCGGGTTACATCGGCACGAAGATGGTTACGGCCATTCCGCAAGAGATACTGGACTCCAAGATCTTGCCGAACATCCCGGTTGGCCGGCTCGGCAAGCCCGAGGAAGTCGCGGGGTTGATCATCTACCTGGCCTCCGAGGAAGCCGCCTTCGTGACCGGAGCGAACATCGCCATCAACGGCGGTCAGCACATGCAGTAACAAACCTCTTCCCGCCTCAGGGGGAACGCGGACGCAGCCGGGCGTAGCGGCTGCAGTCTGCGTTCGTCCCGCGGACGCGCGGGATGTCCTGGCTGCCGGTCATCATGGAGTCGGTACAAGCCGATCGAGCCCACGGCAAATGTCTGTATTAAAAAACGAATGAATGGCGTATTTAACGGGAATTCCCGAGGTGTTCCGGCACACGTGCGTTGGTATTATTTGAGCACTACGGCTGGAAGCGTCATGCGCTCGGCGACCTCGACGACGAGCGAACGCACGGGCGCTTCGAATCGCGGTCAGGCGCCTTCCGGGCGCCGGCAACCGCGATCAGGCCTCCATTCCAAGGGCCACGTGTTGGGTTGCATGCGGCGGAGTGCCCGAGAGGAGACGGAACATGACCCGGTCGACGTTCAGAGCTGCGCTGCAGCTCGTCCGCGCTATCGGACACCGGTTCGGGGCCACCAGCCCGTGATTCATCAGCCCGCGAATCAAGTGCACATACGGCAGGGCCATGCCGGGAGAAGCGTCAGACGCACGCTGGCCGTATGCGCGGCACTTGTGCTCATTGTGGTAACTGCGCTGATTGGACATGCAGTGGCCATGCAATCCGAGCTGGATCACCTGCGCGATGCAGGCCAGCACCGCCTCGACCTGGTGGGCGCGGGACTTGAGGACGCTCTGAAGCGTCTGGATTACCTGCCGTCGCTGCTGGAGATGACGCCCAGCGTGTTTGCACTGCTCGATGCCCCCGGCGACGCCACCCTGCGCGAGGAAGTCGATCGTTATCTGCAGGGCGTCAACGCAACGGCCGGCGCAAGCAGCCTCTATGTTCTGAACCGGGCGGGCGTAGGCATTGCGGCGTCCGACTGGAATCAGCCGGGTACGCCGGTCGGTGCGGATCTCTCGTTTCGGCCTTACGTGAGGCAAGCACTGGCGCACGGACGCGGCAGTTTCTACGGCATGGGTTTCACCAGCAAGCGCGCGGGATATTACCTGTCCTATGCCCTCTACCATGAAGGCCAGTTGCGCGGCATCGCCGCCGTCAAGGTCGACCTGGAAGACGCCGCGCTCGCCTGGAGAAAACTTCCCGGCAATGTGCTGCTGGTCGACGAACGCGACGTGGTGATCCTGTCTTCCCGCGATGAATGGAAATTCCGGCCGCTGGCGCCGCTGACGCAGCAAGCGCTCGCGGATATCGCCAGCACGCGTCCCTACGGGGATGCCACACTGGCGCCGCTCGACTGGCGTGTGACGAAGCGCCTTGGCGCCACCACCTCGCTGGTCAGTTTGAATGGCAGCCCTTATCTGGCTACGACGCGGCCGTTGACCCAGCAGGCCGGCTGGCACCTGATCGTGCTCGACAACGTGGCGCCCGTGCGCACGAGTGCATGGGTGCTCGCCATCACCGCTGCGCTGGGGACGGCGGTGATGCTGTTGCTGGCTACGGTATTTGCGCAACGCCAGCGCGCGCTGCGCCAAAGGCTCGCCGGCCAGGCTGCCCTGCAGGCCGCCCACGACAGCCTCGAGGCGAAGATTGTCGATCGCACCGCGGAATTGCGCAGCGTGGTCGCTCAGCTCGGCGAGGAGGTGGAGGTGCGCAAGGCCGTCGAGGCCGACCTGCGGGTCATGCAGGGCGAGCTGGTGCATACGGGCAAGATGGCGGCGCTGGGCCAGATGTCGGCCGGCATGGTGCACGAACTGAACCAGCCGCTGGCCGCGTTGCGCACCCTGTCGGACAACGCCTGCGTGCTGCTGGACAAGGACCGGCTAAGCGACGTGCGCGGCAATCTGCAACGCATCGCGCACCTCGTGGATCGCCTTGGACGGCTGACCTATCAGCTCAAGGCCTTTGCGCACAAGACCAGCCCCACACGCGTGCCCGTTCCCTTGCAGCAAATGATCGCCAACGCGCAGTTTCTGGTCTCGGAACGCCTGCGCGGCAACAGCGTGGAACTGGTGGTGCAGGTGGAGCCCGCCGGCCTCGCAGCCCTTGCCGAGGAGGCACGGCTCGAGCAGGTGCTGGGTCAACCTGCTGGGCAATGCCATTGACGCCATGGCGGCCTCGCCGCAGCGCCGCCTGCAGATAAGCGCAAGCGTGGCCGGCACAGACGGGGAGCGTTGTGTCATCCAGGTCAGTGACACCGGACCCGGCATACGCGCCGACATCCTGCCGCGCCTGTTCGAACCCTTCACCACCAGCAAACCGGCCGGCGCCGGACTGGGGCTGGGCCTGATGATCTCGGCCCACATCGTGCGCGAGCTGGGCGGCAGCCTGCGTGCCCAGAACATGGACGGCGGTGGCGCCTGTTTCGTGATCGAACTGCCGCTTGCGGCGACACTGAAGGTTGATGCTAATGAGTGACCAACAAGCCATCCGGGTGATCTTCGTCGAGGACGAGCCCGATGTACGCATGGGCAGTACACAGGCTTTGGAGCTGGCCGGGCTCGAGGTCGACGGGTTTGCGAGCGTCGAGGAAGCGCGTTCGCACGTTCGGGCCGGCGTGCCCGCCGTCGTGCTGTGCGATGTCAAGCTGCCCGGCATGCCAGGTACCCAATGGCTGAACGAGATCCGCACCATCGATCCCAATCTGCCGGTAATCCTGGTCACGGGCCATGGCGACATTGCAATGGCCGTGCAAGCCATGCGCCAGGGTGCCTACGACTTCATCGAAAAGCCCTTTCCCTCTGAACACCTGGTCGCCGTCGTCCGCCGCGCAGCCGAGAAACGCCATCTGACGCTGCAGGTGGAGGCACTGCGCAACCAGATCGAGAACTCTCACGGCATTCAGGCCATGATGCTTGGGCGCTCGGCGCAGATGCAGCACGTGCGCGAGACGATCCTGACGCTGGCGGGCACCTCGGCCGACGTAGTGATCTACGGCGAGACCGGTACCGGCAAGGACCTGGTGGCGCGTTGCCTCCACGATCACAGCGACCGGCGCCACGCCAACTACGTGCCGCTGAACTGCGGAGGGTTGTCCGAGGCGCTGGCGGAGAGCGAGCTGTTCGGCCACGAGGTGGGCTCCTTCACCGGCGCCTCGCGCGCACGGATCGGCAAGTTCGAGCATGCGCACGGAGGCACGCTGTTTCTCGACGAAATAGAGAGTATGCCGATGACCGTGCAGATCAAGTTCCTGCGGGCCCTGCAGGAACGCAGTATCGAGCGCATAGGGTCGAACAAGGCCATTCATGTGGATTGCCGCGTGATCGCCGCCGCGAAGGACGACCTGAAGATCCTGAGCGACCAGCAGAAATTCCGTTCGGACCTGTATTACCGCATTGGCGTGGCTTTCATTGAACTGCCGCCCTTGCGCGAGCGCCGGGAAGATATCCCGCTGCTGTTCGAGCACTTCACGCTGCTGGCGGCGGGTCGCCACCAACGCACGGCTCCGCTGCTCAACAGAACCCAACTGGGCGAGCTGATGGCCTATGCGTGGCCCGGAAATGTGCGCGAACTGCGTAACGTTGCTGACCGCTTTGTGCTGGGCCTGTTCCGCGATCACCTCACCGCGGCGACAGGCGCCCACGAAATGCTGACCGGTTTGCCGCAACAGGTCGAGCACTTCGAGCGCACCATGATCACCGAAGAACTAAGACGCCATCACGGTGACGTGCTTCGTACCGCGACGACCCTCGGGCTACCGAAGCAAACCTTATATGACAAGCTCCGGAAGCTTCGGATTTCCACCGATGAGTTCAGGAAGGACAGCTGAAACACCGGTGGGGTCCGCGCCATAGAACAATGGAACGTTAATTCGAGGCCGCTGCGGGCGCCGACGCCGCAGACTTATGTTTGTGCGGTGCATGCCTCTTGCCTTGCTCATTCCGGAACAGCGGGTCAGCAATCTTCTTCTGCTCGTCGGACAGCGTGGCGTAGAGGGCGCTGAACGACGCAGCCAGCTTCTGCATGTTATCGGCATGCAACTGGGCCAACTCGGCGTAGGACTTCATGGCGTCGTCCGCACTGTCCGAGGGCAGCTTGTGCGCCCGATCACGGAAAGCCTGATCGGTCTTGGTCGCGTTGTCGCGCATGGTTTGCGCAAAGGCGTCCCATTGCGGCGCTTGCTGACTCGTGATCTTCATCTGCGCGTGCAGATCGTTGATTCGCTTCTCCACAAAATCCGCATGCTTTTGCGCACGGCTGACGGGCGCTGACGCAGCCGCGGAAGGCGCGGCGGTTGAATCGCTTGCCGCCGAGGCCTGTGCCCATGCGGAAGTCGTGAAGCAGGCAAGCGCCAGCAATGCGGGCGCAACAGCAATACGAGGAGAGAGTTTCATATTGGGAGGTTTTAATTGAGTTGTTGGATTCGCGGCGTTTTATCAGGGCGCGTCGGGGTCGTGCCGCCGGCTAGTGAGCTATCAGCAAGGCCGCCGGCTTCAATAGCCCGGAGGATAACTATTCGGGTAATAAGCTACGCCGGGCGGGGGCGGGGGTGGCGGTGCCGAATACACGACAGGAGGGGGTGCCTGCGTCGCGGCCCCGGCAATTGCTGCACCCGCAACAACGCCCAGCAGCGCGCCGACAAGAAGGCCACCGCCTCCGCCGCCCCCGCCGCCGCCTCGATAACCCCCATGGTTGTAGCCTTGACCACCGTGGTATCCACCGTGGCCGCGATCGTCACGGTGCTGTGCTTGCGCCGGCAGCACGGACGTTGCAGCGGCGACCGCGATGGCGACCATGCCCAACCGGCGATATAACGAACTTCGGGAATACTGCGTCATTACGCTCGTCTCCTTTCAAGGGGTGAAGCATCTGCATCGACAACCGCGGCAAAATTACCGATGAAGGACGATGAGGGGCGAGGCAACCAGCTTAGCCCCCATTACTTACAGTTCCGTCGCACAGAACTGTCTGCGACCCTCGTGCGTCTGATAACCCGCGGTTCAAAAAAGTTTCCGGAATGAAGGTAATCGACTGATCAATTCCTTTTACCTTGCTGGCGAAATAAAAATCCTGGCCTGAACCGCGGCGCGTTACGTGCGCTGAAATAAAGACGAATGAGTTCGCAAGCCCTTTGTCAGCGACCTATAATTTTCGCAGGCGCTGGTTCGTCGAAAGAGGCGTGGCGCCAATCCGATCCACCTTCGTCACTTAACTCCGTACTACGTAATGGGGGAAGACGTCATGACCCGCAAATACATCGACTGTCGTGAGTTTCCCAGCGAGATGAACTGCACCATCGCGCTGTCTGCGGACTCCGACCAGGAACTCCTGGACGCAGCCGTCCAGCACGCCGTGTCCGTCCATAAACACACTGACTCTCCTGAACTGCGCGCCCAGTTGAGCGCACTGTTCCACCAGGGCACCCCGCCGGTCGATTCACCGCGTACCGCATGACCCGGCGGTGAACGACCAGAACCTCTTTTCCTCGTGTCGGCGTTGGCATATTAATAAGTATGACGAAGAGTCTTTCGTGAGACGCCGCGTATTTAAGGGAGCGCATCATGGCAGTAGACCAGTCGAAACTCGATGCATTCATGGGAGGATTTGTCCACGATCTCGGCGCCGTGATGCATGCGGCTACGGTCGTCGTCGGCGATCAGCTCGGGCTTTATAAGGCGCTCGCCGCCAAGCCGCTGCTTGCGGAAGAACTTGCGCAGGCAACTGAAACGGACGCGCGTTATGTTCGCGAGTGGCTAAGCGCGCAGGCTGCGAGCGGCTACGTCAACTACGATCCCGCGTCGGAACGCTTCAGCCTGAGCGAAGAACAGTCCTTTGCGCTCGCCGAGGAAGGCAGCCCGGCATTCATACCCGGCGCGTTCCAGATTGCCGTTGCGCAGTTCAAGATCATCCCGAAGATGATGAAGTCATTCAAGACCGGACTGGGTGTGGGATGGCATGAGCACGACGTCTCCCTCTTTCACGGCACTGAGCGTTTCTTCCGTCCGGGCTATGCAGCGTATCTCGTGAGCAACTGGATTCCGTCGCTTGGCGGCGTCGAGGCGAAACTGAAAGGCGGTGCACGCGTAGCCGATATCGGTTGTGGACACGGCGCGTCCACGGTCATCATGGCGCAGGCCTATCCGCAGTCGACATTCGTGGGCTACGACTATCACGAAGGGTCTATCGAGCATGCCAGAGAGTCGGCCGCAACGGCGGGCGTAAGCGACCGCGTGAGTTTCGAGGTTGCTTCGGCCAACGATTACCCGGGGAATAACTACGACTTCGTCACCATGTTCGACTGCCTTCACGACATGGGCGATCCCCTTGGGGCGGCGCGTCATGTGTTTGAAACCCTGGCCGACGATGGCACGTGGATGATCGTGGAGCCGTTTGCCAACGACACGCTCGAAGGAAACCTGAATCCGGTCGGGAGGATCTTTTACTCGGCGTCCACGCTGATCTGTACACCGGCTTCGCGAGCGCAAGCGGGCGCCATGTGCCTGGGTGCGCAAGCCGGCGAGCGGCGGATTCACGACGTGGTCACGGAAGGAGGCTTCACGCAATTTCGCCGGGCAACGGCCACACCGTTCAATCTCGTCTTTGAAGCGCGGCGATAAAACAGGTGAGGGTTCCCGGCGTCATGCGACGGGAACCCTCACGCACAGATTTCCCTGTTACTTTTTTGCGGCGGCCTTCGCAGTCTTGAGGGCAGCACGCTTCCTGGGCGCTGATTTCGCGGCGGGCTTCTTGTTTCCGCCGGATTCGCCCTTGTTGGTCACACCCTCCCTGCTCCATTGCTCAAGCAGCATTTGCGTTTGCGTACGCACGGTAGCCTTGAGCAAATCGCCCTTCTCGGTGTCTATCTCCTTCCATCCAAGCATCGCAAGCGTCGTGCGCGGCGCAACATGGAACATCAACAGTTGCCCGTGCAGACTCAGCATCCGGATCAACGTAAGCTGATCGTCGGGTTTCGTGCCGGTAATGCGCGCAATCAGTCTTGAGCCGACATCGTTCAAAGGCTGCCGCACGCGCCGCATCATGATCTCGGAGGCAATGGACGGCTCATGCCCCGCCTGTTCACGGGTAAAGAAAAGCCGCTGGTTGGACGTATCGCAAGCCTTCATGAACATGCGGTCCGCAATCGCTTCCTGAATGCGAATGAAAGCATCGATCAGCACAGGAATATCACTGTCCTTGCTCAACACGTCCGCAGCGTGATTCACCACCGGCTCCAACGTGACCCAGGACGAGTCCGCGAGATATTCCGCACACGCCCGGTACACCCCCTCTTTATTCTCGAAGTAATACTGCAGCGCGGGTGCATTGACCCCGGCGCGCGCGGCGATGTCACGCGTGGACGCGCCCTCGAAACCATGCTCGCCAAACGACTCGATCGCCGCTTCGATGATTCGCAGCCTGGTTTCGTCGCCGCGCACATACCCGCCAGCCGACGGACGGCGCAGCCGTTTTGTGTCGTTCATTCGTGCATCTCCCTTCAACTAAACAAATATATCACTTGACACAATTTTACCGGCTGGAATAATTGTTCCGATTGGAATAATTTGGATCAAAGATGTCAACAACAGCAGGATCGCCTCCGACCGAAGTGCCGCAAGACTCCACCGCCTCGCCCACCCGGCGATCTGGAAAACGCTTGATCCTCGTCGCGCTCGGGATCGTTGCGCTGGTCCTCGCGGGAGTCTGGCTTGCCCGCTGGTGGACAGTGGGACGCTTCATTGAAAGCACCGACGACGCTTATCTGCAAGCCGACAGCGTGACCGTTGCGCCCAAGGTCAGCGGCTACGTGACCGATGTCTACGTGGGTGACAACGCCACGGTCAAGGCAGGCGACCCGCTGGTCCGCCTGGACACCCGCCAGTACCAGGTCGCGCTCGACCAGGCGCAGGCGACCATTGCCGCACGCACCGCGGACATCCAGCGCGCGCAAGCCGACATCCTCCAGCAACATGCCACCATTGAACAGGCCAAAGCGCAGCAGCAAGTCGCTCGCGTAAGCGCCCAGCATGCCCGCGACGAAGTCCAGCGCTACGCACCGCTTGCCGCCACGGGCGCCGAAACCAGCGAACGGTTGTCCGAGTTGACCAGCACACGCGATCAGGCACTGGCAACGCTGACAGCCAACACCGCCGCGGTCAATGCCGCGGAGACACAGATCGCGGCCTTCACCGCGCAGATCGCCCAGGCACGTGCCCAACTCGAGGCGGCGGAGGCCAGCGCGCGGCAAGCGCGCCTCGACCTGCAGGACACCGTCGTGCGCAGCGCACTGGCCGGCAAGGTCGGCGACCGCTCGGTACGCGTCGGTCAGTACGTCCAGCCGGGCACGCGGATGCTGTCGGTCGTACCGGTGCAAAGCACCTATCTGACCGCCAACTTCAAGGAAACGCAGGTCGGCCACATGCGCGTCGGGCAGCCCGTGATCCTGCATGTGGATGCGCTGCCCGGTACGGACCTGCACGGCGTGGTGGACAGTTTTGCCCCCGGCACCGGCGCGCAGTTCGCGCTGCTGCCGCCGGAAAACGCGACGGGCAATTTCACCAAGATCGTCCAGCGAATTCCTGTGCGCATCCGCATTGAGACAGGACCGGAAACGCGCAGCGTGCTGCTGCCCGGTTTGTCGGTGACGGCCGATGTCGATACCCGCTCATCGCGTGAAGGCGACGAGCGCATCAAGGCCGAGAACGACCATGGCTGATGTGACCACGGCAGCCGCTTCCCCGCCTGCGGCGCCCGCACCGGAAGCGGAACGCGCGAGCGCGACGGACTGGCTCGCCGTTGCGGCCGGCTCGCTGGGCGCGCTGATGGCCACGCTGGATATCTCGATCACCAACTCGGCCTTGCCGCAGATCCAGGGCGAGATTGGCGCAACCGGCACCGAGGGTACGTGGATCTCGACCGGCTACCTGATGTCCGAGATCGTGATGATCCCGCTCGCGGCATGGCTCACGCGCGTGTTCGGCTTGCGTAACTTCCTGCTTGCCAATGCCACGCTGTTCATCGCGTTCTCCATGATGTGCGGATGGTCGCACAGCTTGCCCATGATGATCGCCGGGCGCATTGGCCAGGGCTTCGCGGGCGGCGCGATGATCCCGACCGCGCAGACCATCATCCGGACCCGCCTGCCGCGCTCGCAAATGCCCGTTGGCATGACCATGTTCGGCCTGATCGTGTTGCTCGGTCCGCTGCTCGGGCCTGTGCTTGGCGGATGGCTGGCGGAAAACATCAGCTGGAGCTGGTGCTTCTTTATCAACCTGCCCGTATGTATTGCGCTGATCACCTTGCTGATCGTCGGGCTGCCGTCGGACCGGCCGCAGTGGAGCACGTTTTTAAAGGCTGACTGGGTCGGCATTGTCGGCCTTGCGATCGGCCTGAGTTCGTTGACCGTGGTACTGGAAGAAGGCCAGCGCGAACGCTGGTTCGAGTCCAGCATGATCATTTCGCTCACCTGCGTCTCGCTGGCCGGCATGGTGCTGATCGCCATCTCGCAACTCACCGCGCAACGGCCAATCATGCGCCTGAGCCTGATGCGCAATCCGCGTTATGCAAGCGTCATTGTCATTGTGTTTGCAGTCGGCGCGGGGCTCTATGGCGTGTCATATCTGCTGCCCCAGTTCCTCGGCCTGGTGTCCGGATACAACGCGCAGCAGTCGGGCGCCATCATGCTGATATCAGGCGTGCCGGCCTTCCTGATCATGCCGATCCTGCCGCGCATTCTCGGCAAGCTCGATTTTCGAATGCTGGTGATCAGTGGACTGTTGTTGTTCGCGTTGAGCTGCATGCTGGATATCGGCCTGACCGCGCAGAGTGTCGGGCACGACTTCTTCTGGTCCCAGCTGGTACGCGGCTTCGCGCAAATCCTCGCGCTGATGCCGTTGAACCAGGCGTCAATGGCAGCGGTCTCGCGCGAAGACTCGGGCGACGCCGCCGGTCTCTACAACATGGCGCGCAATCTCGGCGGCTCGGTCGGCCTCGCGATCATCGGAACCGTGATCGACCGCCGCACCACCTTCCATACCGCGATGATCCGCGAATCGCTGACGGCCAACTCGCTGATAGGCCAGGAGCGGGTGGCATCGAGCGCCGCGAACTGGTTCGCGCAAACCGGCGACATGGCCTACGCCAAAATGCGTGCGCTCGGCCAGATCGCGGCACAGATCCAGATGCAGGCCACCGTCATGACGTACTCTGAAACGTTCTATCTGCTCGGTCTCGCGCTGCTTGCCTGCGTGCCGCTAGCGCTCCTCCTGAAGACTCCACGCGGCCCCGTTTCGACGTCCGCCGGCCATTGACGGCAAAGACACTATCCACGATGTTCGCTCGCCCTACTGCTCCTCTGTCTCTTACACCGCTTCTTACGCTGCTGGCGTCGGTCTGCGCCCTCTCGGCTTGTACTGTCGGCCCCGACTATGCCGGCGCCCCGCAGGTCGCGCCCGACGCGGCGCATGCCGCCAACTTCGTGCGCACACCCGCGGCCGGCATGGTCTCAACCCGTGCACCGAGTCAATGGTGGCTCTCGCTCGACGATCCCCAACTGAACGCGCTGATCGACGCCGCGCTCGCCCATAACCCGGACGTTCACGCGGCGCAAGCGCGTCTGCGCGAAGCGCGCGCGCAGCTGCAGCACCAGAAAGCGAACGGCATGCCGACCGCCTCTTTCGACGCCGCCGCGTTGCGCATGCGCG
>Ga0073928_10003305_pt1 | contig 25719 bp, 20 predicted proteins | sample PaiPotPPA55metaG_FD_76969 | JGI IMG/M metagenome (GOLD analysis project Ga0073928, IMG submission 76969) | Iron sulfur acid spring bacterial and archeal communities from Banff, Canada, to study Microbial Dark Matter (Phase II) - Paint Pots PPA... ...
CGTATATCTCCGTCGTCGTGGCTACCGTCGATCGCGGGTTGCTGCTGGCCGATCGTTGCTCGATCGCGATGGTCGGCGGCAGCCCCTCGATCTCCTCCACGTCCGGCTTCTGCAATTGCTCCAGGAACTGCCGGGCATAGGCCGACAGCGACTCGACGTACTTCCGCTGCCCCTCGGCAAACACGGTATCGAACGCCAGCGTCGATTTACCCGACCCCGACAGTCCGGTGATGACGACCAACTGATCGCGCGGGATCTCCACGTCAATGTTCTTGAGATTGTGCTCCCTGGCTCCGCGGATGCGGATGTACTTCAAGCTCATGTTCCGTCCAGCCTTGGCGCCGCTCGCGGCGCGAGGATCGCAAACGGTCCATTGTACGGGCGCTGTATAGGACGGAAAAGAGCCGGCGAAGCGGGCGTGTGAACGGGGGTGTAGCGCTCGCTTGCGGCGGACTGGATCGTGGCAAGGCCGACTCGGCCGTGCCACTGGGTGAGGCGTCGCCACCACCGCGCGCACCACACACGGGCAAGAGACGGTGCATCGCCTTAACGAACGTCCGGCCCGATTTCCGATAACACGAGAGGGGATGTGTCCCATCCATTCGCGGGGCCGGCATGATTCCGCCATTTGCGTGGGTGATCGTGGGAGTGACGGTGGCGATGCTGATCGGCAGCGCGGTGCTGCGGAAGCGTTACCGACCTCCGCCGCACGTCGCGGTGCCGCCGCCGGAGCCTGCCCCCTGGGAGAGGGAGGGGGGCAAAGACCTGACAATGCCGGCGGGAGGGCCAACGGAAATCGCCCAGCCGCCCAAAGGCGCACGGCTGCGGCCGCCGGCAATGTCCGCCTCGGTCAACGAACGTCTGATGGATGAAGTCACAAAGGGGCTGGCGAAGGTTCCACCGTTTCCTGGGGCGCTGCTCCAGATGCTGCGGGAGTTAGACGCCGCCGGCTCCAGCGCCAAGAGCGTGGCGGAAATCGTCTCCACCGAGCCGGTCCTGACGGCCAGCCTGCTGCGCGTGGCCAACTCCGCGGCCATCGGGCTGGGACGCGACATCGTGACGGCGGCCGACGCCGTCGCCTACCTGGGCTTCTCCGCGGTCAAATCGTTGCTGGTGCGGCTGAAGCTGGGCGGGCTCTTCCGCCAGACCGTCTTTGGGGGCGTGTACGACAGCCAGAAGCTTTGGGTCCATTCGATGGCGGTGGGGCAGGCGGCCGAGGAGCTGGCCATCCGCGCGGGCAACACCGATCCCCACCTGGCCCTGACCGTCGGGCTGATGCACGACATCGGCAAGGTCGCGATCAACAGCCAGTTCCCCGATACCGTGGGCGAGCTGTGGAAGCCCGGCGGCGCGGCGGACGAAAGTTTCCTGGCCCGCGAGCGGCGGCTGTTCGGCGCCGACCACGCCTTCATCGGCGGGTACCTCGCCACAAGCTGGAAGCTGCCCGACGAGCTGATCGAGATGATCCGCCTGCACCACCTGCCGGCAGGGGAGCCGATGAATCTGCGGCCGCAGGCACGCCGCGCACTTCTGGCGGTTTTCGTGGCCAATCAACTCGTCAAATACTGGCACGTCTACTGCGAAGACATGGAGATCGACATCATCCCGGCGGCGCTGATCGCCGAGCTAGGATTGCCGAGCGAGACGAGCAAGCTCCTCGACGAGTCGATGCGGCAGACGATCGAACGGGCTGCCCTCGTCAGCCAGGCCGCCGTCAGCGCTCCGCCGCGCGGCGCGGCGGCGGCCTAAGCATCCATCGCGCCCACATAGAGTTCCCCTTCGCGCCCTTCGCTCCTTCGCGGTTTATCTCTCCTGTTTCCCGCCCTCGCACTCCGACTCTCCAATACAGATTACCGCGAAGGCGAAGGCGCGAAGAAAACACGAAAGTGTCTTGTCGCGTCCCGCAGTAAAAACAAATATCACCGGCGAGCTTTCTTCTTCGGCTTCTTCGCTTTGGCTCGAGCGGCGCGCTTGGCGGGTCGCTTCTTGGCAACCGCGGCGTTTTTCCCCGTGAACGTTGTCTCGTCCTCGTTCCAGGCTTTGATATTGCGCTCGTAGATTTCATCGATGATCTGGCGGACGTCGGTGACCTTTCGCCCGCCGGTCCGAGGCATCATCATCCAGCAGAGCACCATGGCCTGGCGCAGGAAGCCATCGGCGGCGTTGGGGAGCAAGTTCTCAAAGAACGCGGCCGGCGAGGGCTTCTTGATCTTCGCCCAGGCCGCGATGTTGCGGTCGAAGACCTCCTGCGCGATCTTCTTCACCGCGGGCAGCGAGCGACCCTCCGCCGGCGACTCGCGCCAGCAGGCGTCCAGCATCTGCCGAACCAGGTGGTCCACCCCGTGCGGACCGAGGATCTGATACAGCTCCGACGGGCTCTTTGCCGTCCACCGATACGCTTCCCACGACATCGCCGCAGTGTAGCGAAAATCGGGCAAAAGTGCGGCACGGGCTAGGCTCTGTCTCAAAACCTAATGGCCCTGCGATGGGCCGGAAAAGGCCCTGATGCGAGGACGCAGGCCCGACGCGACTCGGCCGTACGAGTCGTGGAGCGGTCGAGGACGAAGCAGCAGGGCCTTTTGCGGCCCACCGAAGGCGACTCGCTTTTCGCCCTCACTCGTCGTCGCTCGCCCTCAACGACTCGTACGGCTTGAGTCGCTTCGGGCTCGCTCCTTGATTGAGGGCGAAAATCGAGTCGTCGCGGGGCCATTAGGTTTTGAGACAGAGCCTATCGTCTGCCGATCCCCAAGCCCGTGCCGACGGGAGTCTCGAAGACGACGCGCCAAGAAGCTGTGAAAACACCCTCTACGGCCTGCTCTGACCGTCCTTGAACTTGTGGAGAAACTCGGATTTCATCTCGGGGCCGCCGGTTTCCTGTCCGCTCTCCAGGATCAATTGAAGGATCTTCACCCGACCCTCAGCCTCCTCCAACGAGCTGCGAGGCGCCGCGCCCGTATCGGCCAGTTGCCTGGCCTGGCCGAGTTCCGTTTCGGCCTGCTCGAGAGCAATCTTGACGATGTTACCCAGCAGCCGAGCCTTGGCTTCGGCGTTGTGCACCTGGGCCTCAGCGACGGCGCGCTCGTTGGCCGCCGTGAAACTCACCCGAGCCCGCGCCACATCGATATTGCCGATAGCGTCGGCATAGCTGTTGGCGAGGTTCACCAGGTCGAGCCCCGCGCGCATCGACTTGACGCCGGTCAATTCCGAACCAGACATGGTCAGAGACATGGTCCCTTTGCCGTACTTTGCCAGCGCGGTCTGCTTGTCGCCCAGCTTGAGATCGCCGTCGCGGTCCCGTATGCCGGCAAGCATTTCCGCGGTCACGCCGCGGTCCTGATCGATCGCGAGGTTCCGAAGCTCATCCGAAGCCTTCTTCAGCTCGTGCTCCGCATCGTTGCGCGGATCGCGCGTGTCTTTACTGACCGCATTCAATTGGTCCCGAAGCCGCTGGAGTTGCTCCTCGGCGGCCTTGAGCTTCTTTTCCAGCGCCTCGCGGCTGGGCCCGCCGGCCTCGGCTAAGTCGCCATCTTTCTCTTTAACGACAGGCACTTCGGCCGTCTCGGTATCGCGATCGGCGGCCGTTGTTTCGGTCGGCTCGATCGCCAGGTCGGCGCCGGCCGTCCGCGTGTCGGTCGTCTTGACGTCTTCACCCTGCTGCGCGGATACCTGTGCCGCCGCCCGGCGGAGGCCCAGCGTCCCGCAGGCCAAGGCGAAGGCCGCGGCGCAGGCGGCGACCCAAGCAAGCCGCCACGAGCGAGAACATCGCGTCTGCAATGCGTCTGGTCGTTGCACGAGCATAAGAATCCTCCTGGAGAGGTTAGTGGTGAAATGGAACATGCCGACCACCCCGAGCGGACCCGGTCGCGGGGCTCGGCAGCCTTTGGCCAACGAAAGAAGATCGGCGGCATACGTCACCCGCCCGGTAGTGGCGGCGGCAAGGTCGTCGGCGATTAATTCGCGCGCGAGAAACGTCCGAGATCGCAGCCACCAATACAGCGGGTGCGCGTACAGCAGCGGGAAAGCGAGGTTGAAGAGCGCATTGCCCCAGGCGTCGTGTTGAGCCAGGTGGGCCAACTCGTGGCGGAAGACCTGCCGCAGCCGGGTAGCGTTGGCGGGGATTGCCACGTCGGCGCCGAGCAGGACCGCGGGGCGAAGCAGTCCGCACGAGAGCGGGCGGACGGGGCGCTGGCAGACCCGCAGCCTCGCGCGGCCAATGCTGCGCTCGCTGGCGACGGAGGCGAACAACCCCGCGAGCCAAGGCTCAGGGGCAGCCGCCCGGCGGATCATCCGCGCCAGCAGAACATGGCCGAGCAGCAGCCACGCCATGCACGCGCCTACTCCGCAAAGATAGACCCGGGCCAGCCACAGGTCGAGCCGAACTCGCGGCGAAGCGAGCGCCGGTCCGGCGGCCAAGTCGTTGACGTGTGACGAGGAAGCCGTCGCCTTCTGATCGGCTACGATTTGATTCTGGTGCGTCAACGACTGCGGTAGAGGATGATCTCCCATGCGCTGTGACCGAGCCGATGATTCCACCGCCGGCTTGGAAATCTCCCGGAGCAAGTCGAGTTCATTGGCCGAGAGTTGAAGAACGGCTGGACATTTCGGGCCGGTCATTCCTCCTGGGGCGTCGGCCGCCGGCCACCGCGGCAGCGGGATGCAGGCCATCATCAGCCATCCCAGCGTGCAGGCGATCGTCATTTCACCCAGCCGCTGGCGGTGAATGGGGGACCGCTGGGCGGCCGCCGCGATGGCGCCCGCCGCCAGCAGCCCCGAAACGCCGGCCAGCAGCATGGGCCCATGTGAGGCGAGGAACTGAAGCGGATCGTTCACGATCGCCCTCCCTCTTTCTTGCCGCGGGACTTGGCCTGCTCGATCAGCTCCTCCAGTTTCTGTAACTCCTGCCTGGTTGGCTGCCGCAGTGAAAGCGCGCTCTGCACGAGTTGGTCGATGGCCCCGTCGAACACCCGCTGGAGCATCCGCGACACCAGCCGGTTCTTGGTCTCGTCACGCCGCGGCACCGGCCCATAGATGAACGTGCGGCCTTCGGTGCGATGCGTGACGAGCCCTTTTTCCTCCATCGTCCGCAGGAACGCCTGGACCGTGTTCTGAACGATCGGGGCCGATCGGCTCATCTGCTCGTAAACCTCGCGGACGCTGGCCCGCCCGCGCTCCCACAAGATCTTCAGGATCTCCAATTCCCGCTCGGTAGGTGTCTGCTCGGATGCCATCGGCGTCACCGCCTTGCGTTCACTTAGTTAACTAAGCTTAGTTGAACGAGAGAATCCTGTCAATATCCATTTCGAGATTTTTTGGGTTCGCTGCACCGCCGCGATCGCGCCTGCTATGGGCAGAGGGGGTGGATCAACAGGACGTTCAAGAGCTGAAGTATTGCCGATAGGCCTCGATCGTATTTGCGGCGGCGGCGTCGGGGTCGGGCCAGGGGAGACACTCCGCGGAAACGTAATGATCGTAGCCGATGTCGCGCAGGGCGCGAGCGATCGGCGCGAAATCGGAATGCCCGCCGCCCGCGGGTCGGCGGTTGGAATCGGCCAGGTGGACGTGGCCGATGAATTCGCCGACGGCCCGGATCGCCGCCGGCAGGTCCGCTTCCTCGATATTCATATGGAACAGGTCGGCCACCAGCTTCACATTGGCCGCTGGGAGCGACCGCAGGAGCGAGACGCCATCGACGAGCGTGTTCACGACATTGGTTTCGTAACGATTCAGCGGCTCGAACAACAGCGGCATGCCGAGATCGCCGGAGTGCGCGCCTAGTTCATTGAGAGCGTCGGTCAGATAGCCGAGCGCCGCCTGGCGGTCTACGCCGTCGCCCCAGCGGCCCTGCATTGACCCGACGATCGCCGGAGCGCCCAAGCGGCCGGCGGCGTCGATCATCGAGCGCACGAACTGGCGCGCGTTGGATCGCACCGCCGGATCGGGGTTGGTGAGGGTGAGCTTGTGTACCGCCCATCCGCCGCCGGTGCCGACCGCGGCCAGTTTGAGATTGTGCCGATCGAGCAGCAGCCGGACGCGATCGACATCGATGGCGTCAGCGGACGGCGGAAAAATCTCGACGGCGTCGAATCCCAGTCTGGCCGCGGTGGCGCACGCCGACGCCAGGTCGTGCCAGAAGACGAACGGCCCGCCGCGTGCTTGCTCGACCAGACTGATGGTTACACCCGATCGCATCCATGTAGGGCGGGCAATGCCCGCCGCGAGCGTCTTGGTGGCGGGCAATGCCCGCTCTACGTTATACCTCGACCATTGCCTTGATGGCGCCGGTCTCCGGCTTCGTGTAGCCCGGGAAGTCGGCAATGATCGAATCGAAATTCGTCCGGTGCGTGATCCAGGGCCGGGTATCGATCCGGCCATCTTCAATCAGCCGGATGATTCGGTCAAAGTCCTCAGGCAGCGCATTTCGCGACGCATACGCTGTCATCTCGCGCGCGTGAAACAGCGGATCGGGAAACGACACGTCCGACGTCACGATGCCGACAACTACGAGCCGGCCCGTGTGGCCGACGTAGTTGAACGCGTTGGACATCGATTGGGCATTGCCCGTAGCGTCGAAGACAAGGGTGGGGAGTTCGCCCGCCGCGATCTCTTCGAGGTGCTTCACCTCCGAGCCGCCGCGGGCCTGGATCGTCTGCTCGACGCCCATCGTGTTCTTACAAAACGCGAGGCGTTTTTCATTCAGGTCGAGCACGGCGATGCGCGACCCGGCCAGCTTGAGGAACTCTATAACGCTCAGCCCGATGGGGCCCGCGCCGATGACCAGCGCGTGCTCGCCGTTCTGGGCCTTGGCCCGGTTGACCGCGTGGCACCCGATGGCGAGAGTTTCGACGAGGGCCAGTTGTTCCAGCGCGAGCTTCGCGGACGGATGAAGCTTTCGGGCCGGGACGATGAACCTCGGCCGCATGCCGCCGTCGGTGTGGACGCCCAGCACCTTGAGGTTCTTGCAGCAGTTCCCGCTTCCTCGCTTGCAGGCGGAGCACTGCTGGCAGTTGATGTAAGGCTCGACCGAGCAGCGATCGCCGGGTTTGACGTTCGCAACGCCTTGTCCGATCTCCAGCACCTCCACCCCCAGTTCGTGGCCGGGAATGCGCGGGTAGCTGTAGAAGGGCATCTTGCCGAGAAAGCCGCTGATGTCCGTGCCGCAGATGCCAACGCGATGGACGCGAACCAGGGCCTCATCTGTCTGAGGCCGCCGCGGCTCTTCCAACTCGATCGTGGCGAATCTGCCGGGTTGTTCCAGTCGAATGGCTTTCATATCGCAAAGCATTTGTGGCACAGTCGCCCTCGGCTGTGTTCCGCCGAAGGCGGAAGTCTTGCGATTGATTTCGACCTTCGGTCGAACACAGCCGAGGGCGGCTGTGCCACACTTAGGAATTAGTAACTAAACATTTAACGTCAATCACCTATGAACACACGCTTCAAGTGCCGCTCGAAAAGGTTCTCCGTCACGTTTCTCGCAACGGTTGGCTCATACTTCTCCAGCGCGCTGGTATATCGCTCTCCCATCTGCGCCGCGACTTTATAGCCGACGTGCAGCAATTGGCGAAAGTTGGGATTGTACCGCCGGCCCGAAGGGTCGTGGCGCAAGGTCGCCGCGTACTGCTGCCCGGTCCACCCGGCGACCTGCTGTGGCGATGGAAGCTTGCTCCGGTCGATGTCGATCACGCTCGCGTACGGCCCACACAGCTCCTCGAATCGCCCCAGCGCCTGCGCGTACACGTCCTTGGCGATCTGCAATCCTTCGCCCCCGGCCGAGGCAAGTCCGATCAGCTCCTCCAGCCAGGTGGTGCCGGCGGTTTTCAGGTGGAGACCGGCGGCATGCTTCTGAATTGCCCGGCGGATGGGACCGTAGATCGAGAACTTGTCGCTGCCCGAGTGAACGCTGAGCTTCAAGTCCGGCGGCAATCCGAATGTCTTGATTGCGAACGCGATCACCGCCAGGTCGTCATTGAACTCTCTCTCGAATTGGGCAACGTCACCGACGTAATCGACCCCCTTGTTGAACCGGCCGGTGAACTTCGGCGCGATCGTCCGGACCGGCACCCGCTCCTGCGCCAGGGCCGCGAGAATGAACAGCAGCTCGACCGGCGTCTGGGGCTGGTCGGTCTCGTCCATCGACACTTCGGTGATGAAGTTGTCCCGCCCTTTGGCGGCTTCGATGTGGCGGTAGATCTTCCGGGCTTCCTTGGCCGCGAGCAGGTACTTGCGGGCGATCGATTCGATCCGCGATTCGGACACGTCCAGCGGCCGGTCGATCCCGGGGAGGCGGAGCGATCCGGCCAACCGCCGGTGGTCGTTCACGAACGAGCGAATGTCCGCGTCGTCGGCCGGTTTGCCAATCGAGTCGGCCACGTCGATCGTGAAAAAGTCGCTCCACGGCACGAAAGCGTCAACCGTCATTAGCCCGATGTGATCGGCATCGACGAAATACGAATCGGTCCAGTTGAGCGCCTGCACGGCTTCGTCCGCCTCGCGCCGCACGCTCTGGGGTGTGCTGTGGACGATCAGGTGCTCGCGATTGGACTTGTTCCACACGGGCGCCACATCCACGCCCAACTGCTTCGCCTTGACGAACGCCGCCAATTGCGCCTTGCCCTGACGGGCGAAGCGGTCGCCGATGCCCATGCTGTATTTCGGAAACTGCATAGAAATCGTGTCGTAGGGCGGGCATTGCCCGCCAACGAGTCCCCGCGGCGGGCAGTGCCCGCCCTACCTCAAGTCATACGCGTCAACCGCGGTCTTGCCGAACAAGCAATCGTGCTCGTCGGGCGATAGCCGCGAGGCGAACTCGCGGACGATTTGATACCACCGCTGATAGCCGCAGGCCAGCAGGCAGACGGGCCAGTCGCTGCCGAACATCAGCCGGGTCGGGCCGAACGCGTCCAGGGCCACGTCCATGTACGGCCGCAGTTGCTTCTCAGTCCAGCTCTGATGATCGGCCTCGGTCACCAGCCCCGAGAGTTTGCACCACACATTGGGGCGGCGGGCCAGCTCCCGAAGGTTTTCTCGCCAGGGCGAGATGACGTGATCTCGAATCCGCGGCTTGGCAAGGTGATCGAGCACGAAGATCTGCTCGGGATGACGATCCACGAACCGGATCGTCTGCGGTAAATGTCGTTCGAAGACAAGTATGTCGTATCGCAGCCCGAAATCCTTCAACTGCCTGATGCCGCGATTGAAGTCGTCGCGAAGTACGTAGTTATCGTCCGGCTCATCCTGAAGCACGTGCCGGACGGCCCTGAGCTTTGGGCGCTCGGCCAATCGCTCCAGATCCTCGCGCACGCGCTCGGACGCGAGCGGCACCCAGCCGACGACGCCGCGGATGAACTCGTGGCGATCGGCCAAATCGAGCAACCACTCGGTTTCCTCGATGGTCTGGCGCGCCTGGACGCTGACGACGCCATCCACGCCTGCGGCGGCGGTGGCCTGCCGCAGGTCCCCAGGCAGATAGTCCCGCTTCAGGACTGCCATCCCTTCGGAGATCCAGCCGTACTGTGCCGGATCGTACATCCAGAAGTGGTGGTGCGCGTCAATCACCATGACCGACGCAAACGATAAGATGGCATTGGCGGATTGCAATTCCCAACGGCGCGCGAGGGTGCCAATATCCATATTGGCGAGGGCGGCTTTTGGCGGGCAGTGCCCGCCCTACAAAGAGCCGACACCTGTAGGGCGGGCACTGCCCGCCGATGGTGTCGCCAAAAGGATGGCGGTGCCCGCCTGCAAGGTGTCGCGGCGATCCGCCTGCCGTTGCGACGGGCGTGGCGGTAACATAAGATTCGTTCGCACCTTTGACGGAGGATAAATGGCCCGAGTGCTGCTGGCGTTGTGCCTGGCTGTGAGTCTGCTGACCGGCTGCAAGCAGGGGGACGCAAGCCAGGGAAACGGCGGCAAGCCCCAGGTCGCGGTCATCCCTAAAGGCACTACCCACGAGTTCTGGAAATCGGTCGAAGCCGGGGCCAAACAGGCGGGCAAGGACTTCGATGTCGACGTCATCTGGAAAGGCCCGTTGAACGAGGACGACCGCAGTGCGCAAATCAACCTGGTGCAGCAGTTCGTCGGCGACCGGGTCGCCGGGATCGTGCTGGCGCCGCTGGACAGCCGTGCGCTGGTGCCGCCGGTGCAATTGGCCGAGCAGCAGCACATCCCGGTGGTCATCATCGATTCGGGCCTCGACGCCCCGGTCGGCCAGGGGTTCATCAGCTTCGTCGCCACCGATAACCGCAAAGGCGGCCAGATGGCCGGCGAAGAGCTCGCCCGGCTTCTGAACGGCAAGGGGACGGTGGTGCTCCTGCCCTACGCCGAAGGCTCGGCCAGCACCCTCGAACGGGAGGCGGGATTCATGGAGGTGATCGGCAAACACCCGGAGATGCACGTGGTCGGGCAAGGCAATTACGGCGGGCCGACCACCGACCACGCCGAGAAGGTCGCGCTGAACATGATCGACCAGATCAAACAGGCCGACGGCATCTTCTGTTCCAACGAGTCGAACACCGCGGGGATGCTGGCTGCACTCCGCACTGCCGGAATCGCAGGAAAGGCCAGGTTCGTCGGCTTTGACGCCAGCCCTCAACTGGTTGAGGCGCTGAAGAACAAGGAACTGGACGGTCTGATCTCGCAAGACCCGTTTCGCATCGGCTATGACGGCGTGAAGGCCGTGGCGGATCACCTGCACGGCAAGCCGGTCGCGGAGCGCGTCGATACAGGCGTTCACCTCATTACTCGGGAGAATGTGAACGACCCCGAAATCCTGAAGCTCTTTGAAAAGCATTGACCCACAAATGCCGCCCCAGGACAGCCGGGGCCCCCGTTTCTAACGCGATGTCGTCTTCCTCGCCTTTGATCGACGCCCCGTCGCGCCTGCGGATGCAGGGCGTATGCAAGCGGTTCGGCGCGACCGTAGCGCTGGCGGGAGTGGATTTGCGGCTTGAACCCGGTCGAGTGCTGGCGCTGGTGGGAGAGAACGGCGCGGGCAAGAGCACGCTGATGAAAGTGCTGTCAGGGGCGCATCGTCCGGATGAGGGGCAGATGTGGCTGGACGGCGCGCCGTTCCAGCCGCGCAACCCGATCGACGCCCGGCGGGCCGGCGTCGCGATGATTTACCAGGAGCTGTCGCTGGCGCCGCACCTGTCGGTTGCCGAAAACGTGCTTCTGGGCATCGAGCCGGGCGCCGGACCGCTCATGCGTTGGAAGCAGGCGCGGCGGATCGCCGCCGACGCGATGCGGCAACTCGGCCGCCCGGACATCGCGGTGGACGTGCCGGTCAGCCGTCTCTCCATCGCCTCCCGGCAGTTAGTGGAAGTGGCGCGGGCGGTGGCTGTCGGCTGCCGGGTGCTCGTGCTCGACGAGCCAACCAGCAGCCTTACGCGGCAAGATATTCGCCTGCTCTTCGACCTTATCGCCAGGCTCAAGGGGCAGGGAATCTCGATCATCTACATCTCCCACTTCCTGGAGGAAGTGAAAGAGGTGTCGGATGTTTTCACGGTGCTTCGGGATGGACGGACGGTCGGCTCGGGCACGACAGCCGAGGTGCCGATTGACCGAATCGTGGCGATGATGGTGGGGCGCGACGTCGAAGATTTATACATTCGCTCCCGCCGGACACCCGGGGAAGAGGTGCTTCGGGTGGAAGGGCTGGCCGGCGATTCTAAGCCGGTGTCGGCGTCGCTTTCGCTGCGGCGCGGCGAGGTCCTCGGAATCGCCGGACTGGTCGGCGCCGGCCGCACCGAACTGCTCCGCGCCATTTTCGGTCTGGCGCCGGTGCGGGAGGGGCAGGTCCTGGTCGGCGTGTACGTTGGGCCGGCGACTCCGGCGCGCCGGTGGTCCCAGGGCCTCGGCATGGTCAGCGAGGATCGCAAGGCCGAGGGGCTGGCACTGGGACTGAGCGTCGCCGACAACCTGACGCTTTCACAGCTCGACGGCATGGGCCCGCCGGGATTCGTGCGGCCTTCCCGGCAGGATGCGGCGGCCGACCAGTGGATCGCACGGCTCGGCATCCGCTGCCGCAGCCCGCGCCAACCGGTACGAGCCCTGTCCGGCGGCAACCAGCAGAAGGTCGCGCTGGCCAGACTGCTTCACCACGACGTCGACGTGCTCCTGCTCGACGAGCCAACCCGCGGAATTGACGTGGGGTCCAAGGCGCAGATATACCGGCTGATCGACCAACTGGCGACCGGCGATCCGACCTCGGGGCGCAAGCCGCGGGCCGTGCTGATGGTCAGCAGCTATCTGCCGGAGCTTCTGGGCGTGTGCGACCGAATCGCGGTGATGTGCCGCGGCCGACTCGGTCCGGCGCGGCGCGTCGCCGAAACCAGCGAGCACCAGATCATGCTCGAGGCCACCGGCGCCGCGGAGATCGGCGCCCTGCCCGCTCACGCGGCCGCCATCGGAGTCAGCTCGTGACGACTGTCGACTATCAGGCCTCATCGAGGTTCACCCTGCTGCCTCGCCTGAATTGGCGCGAGTGGCTTCGGCGGCTGGGGCCGCTGGTCGGGCTGATATTCGTATTCGGCGTCTTCTCGGCGCTGCGGCCGGCGACCTTCCTGGGCCCCTTCAACCTGCGGATCATGCTGCTTCAGACCGCGGTGGTCGGCACCGCCGCCCTGGGCATGACCATCATCATCATCTCCGGCGGGATCGACCTGTCGGTCGGGTCAAACGTGGCGCTGTGCTCGGTCGTGATCGCGTACCTGATCAACGCCGGCGCGCCGCCGGTGCTGGCGGCGCTGGGCGGCATCGCCACGGGTGTGCTGGTTGGGGCCGTCATTGGACTGCTGGTGAGCGGCATGAAGTTGTCGCCGTTCATCGTCACGCTCGGATTGATGGGAGTCCTGCGCGGGACGGCCAAGTGGGTCGCGGACAATGGCGTTCTCTACGCCCCGCCGGAGCTGCACCTGGGCGACCAATGGATCGGCCGGCTGCTGCAACTGGACACCACTCACTGGTGGATGGTCATCCCGCCGGGCGTGTGGATCCTGGCCGTGCTTGCAGTTCTGGTGGCAGGCCTGCTGCGCTACACCAAGTTCGGCCGCCACGTGTTCGCCATCGGCTCCAACGAGCAGACCGCCCGCCTCTGTGGCGTGCGGATCGGACTGACCAAGGTCCTCATCTACATGGTTGCGGCCGGACTGGTCGGGATCGCGGCGCTGTTCCACTATTCGAAGGTCAGCAGTCAGGGAGACCCGACCAGCGCCTTGGGAATGGAGCTGGACGTGATCGCGGCGGTGGTCATTGGGGGCGCCAGTCTGACCGGCGGTGAAGGAACGGTCCTTGGCAGCCTCGCCGGCGCGCTGATGATGACTGCCGTCGGCAACGGGTGCCAGAAAATGGGTTACCCCACGTTCGTGCAGGAAATCGTGACGGGCGCGATTATCGTTATCGCCGCCGCGCTCGACCGGTTGCGGCAGCAAAAGACCGGCTGAGCCGCCATCGGTTCCACAGCCGCCATCTCCGGGAGAGGTTCACCATCATGAAAGTCCGAGATTCCGAATCCTGCCGGTTTGATCTGATGTCCCTGGGCGAGTGCATGGTCCGCTTGTCCCCGCCCGGGCACGGGCGAATTGAGTTTGCCAATCTGCTTGAAGTCTGGGTGGGCGGCGGCGAGTACAACGTCGCCTACGCACTGGCCCGGCTCGGACTGCGCACCGGCTTCCTCTCCCGACTGGTCGACAATCCGGTCGGGCGAATCATTCTCAATCACGGCCGGTCCGTGGGCATCGACATGGGCCGCGTCATCATGGCCAAATACGACGGCGTCGGCCGGGCCGATCGGATCGGGCTGAACTTCACCGAAGTCGGCACCGGCGTGCGGGCCAGCGTCACCATGTATGACCGCGGGCATTCCGCCGCCAGCAATCTGAAGCCGGGCATGATCGACTTCAAAGCCGTCTTCAAGAACGAAGGCGTCCGCTGGCTTCATACCGGCGGCATCTTCACCGCCTTGTCCGATGGCTCCGCGGCCGTCTGCAAAGAGGCCCTTGTCGCCGCGAAGGAGGCCGGGACTATCGTCAGCTACGATCTCAACTTCCGCTCCAAGCTCTGGAACAGCCAAAAGGCGCAGGAGACGACCAGACAGCTCGTGCCGTACATCGACTGCCTGATCGGCAACGAAGAGGACTTCCAGAAGGTCCTCGGCTTCGAGGTGGAAGGCGTCGATGAAAGCCTCTCCGCCCTCGACACGTCGGCCTACAAGCGGATGGTCGAGAGGGTCGTGAAGACCTACCCGCATATCAAAGTCGTCGGCACGACGCTGCGGGAGGTGAAGAGCGGGCTGGTGAACAACTGGTCGGCCATCCTCTGGCACGATGGCCGGTTCTACGAAAGCCGGCGGTACGACAACCTGGAAATCGAAGACCGCGTCGGCGGCGGCGATGGGTTCTCCAGCGGCTTCGCGTATGGCCTCCTGACTGGAAGGACCCCACAGGAGTGCGTCGAACTGGGCGCCGCCCACGGCGCCCTGCTCCAGACAACCCGCGGCGATACAAGCCAGATCGACCTCGACGAGCTGATGCACGTCGCCAAGGGAGGGAGCGCGCGGATCAAGAGATGAAACGAGCCGTGGGTGCAGGATCGTCCGGTTCAAAACGTAGGGCGGGCATTGCCCGCCACCAGGACGCTCGCGGCGGGCGATGCCCGCCCTACTTTGGACCCCTATGCCGACTCGCATTCTTCTGACCACGACCAGCTTTCAGGATACTCCCGGCAAGCACCACGACGTGCTCGCCCGGAGCGGCTTCGAGATCGTGCGCGCTCGCGGGCCGCTCTCCGAGCAGCAGATGCTCGACTCCATCAACACCGGCGGCGGGTTCGACGGGCTGCTCAACGGCGACGACCAGATCACCGCCAGGGTGATCGACGCGGCGCTCCCGCGTTTGAAGGTCATCGCCAAGTACGGCATCGGCCTCGATTCGATCGACGTGGAATACGCGACGAGCAAGCGGCTTCCTGTTCTCTTCACGCCAGGCGTGAACGAGACGACGGTCGCCGAGCACGCGTATGGCTTGATGATCGCTATCGCGAAGAATTTCTGGTTTCACATGCGGGCGGTGAAGCAGGGGCAGTGGAAGCGGCAGACGGGCACGGAGCTGTTCGGCAAGACCCTGGGCGTGTTGGGTCTGGGCCGCGTCGGCAGGGAAGTCGTCAAACGGGCGGGCGGGTTTGGCATGCGCTGCATCGGTCACGGGCGCCACTGGGACGAGCAGTTCGCGCGCCAGCGCGACCTCGAGCGGCTGACGACGCGAGAGGACGTGCTGCGGCGGGCCGACGTTATCTCTCTTCACGTGAACCTGACCCCTGAGACACGCGGCTTCATCAATGCACAGACGATCGCGCTGATGAAGGACGGCGCAATCCTGATCAACACCGCGCGCGGAGGGTTGGTGGTGGAGCGGGACGTGGCCGAGGCTTGCCGGTCGGGCAAGCTTCGCGGGTATGGGGCGGACGTGCTGGAGACGGAGCCGATGAAGACGCCGCACGTCTTTCAGGAGGTGGACAACATTCTAATCACGCCGCACATCGGCAGCCGGACGAACGAAAGCGTGCAGCGCCAGGGCCTGCGGGCCGCAAACAACCTGGTGAACTTCCTCAGCGGGAGTCCCGACTTCATCCAGGCCAATCCCTTTTGACGAGGCGTTTTGGGGAAGTCGCACGCATGCCGCGCGCGTAGTTTTTGCACTGCCGGGGGAGCTGCGCTTGCGGAAGAAGCGACGTGCCTCGGGGTACTGAATCCGACGGCCATTTGATTGATCAACATTGGGGAGGAAGCGGCGTATTACTTAGGAAGCTAAATAAAGGATGTCACTGCTCCCCGCTATTCTTACGCCGCGGTCCGACAGGCGTGCCGTCCGCGAACGGCCGCAGGAAAGCGCCTTCCGGGCGCTGGTCCGAACGATCGGGCTGCTGGATCGCGTGATGCAGCCGCATTTTGCGCGGTTCGGCATCAGCGCCTCGCAGTGGGCCGCGCTTCGCCTGCTGCACCGCGCCGGGACCGACGGCCACGCGGGCCTGCGGATCACCGAGTTGAGCGATCGCCTGCTCATCCGCCCGCCCAGCGTGACCGGGGTCGTCGATCGCCTGGAGCGGGGCGGGTTTGTCGTCCGCGACGCCGCCACCGACGATCTGCGGGCCAAGCAGGTGCGTCTGACCGCCAAAGGCCGCCGGCTGGTCGAGCACGTGCTGGAGGTCCACCCCGCCCAGATCGACACCGTTCTGAGTGGGCTGGGCGCGGGCGATCAATCGGAATTGCGCCGGCTGCTCGATCAGCTTTCCGGACATCTCGAGCGGCTGCTGGAACGACGCGGAATCGGGAACTAAGCAAAGTCATCGGGGCATTGCGCGGAGACTTCGCGGCCCCGGGAGCCAACCATGCGAACACTTTTCATTGCGCTTGTCCTGCTCGGTCTGGTGACCGGCGCTGGCGGGTGGTACTGGTACGCCCATTCCAAACCGACCGTCGGCTATCGCACTGAGCCGGTAAAGCACGGCGATCTGCTGGCCACGATCAGCGCCACTGGAACGGTCGAGCCGGAAGAGGTCGTCGATGTCGGCGCCCAGGTCGCCGGCATCATCATGACCTTCGGTCAGGACGCGAACGGCAAGCAGGTCGACTATCGCTCGCCGGTGAATGAACGCACCCTGCTGGCGAACATCGACGATTCTGTCTACAAGGCCGACCGCGACACGGCCAAGGCGGCGCTCGAGCAGGCCAAGGCCAACGTGATGAAGGCCGACGCCGACACTTCCCAGGCGCAGGCCAAGCTCTACCAGGCCCAGCAGCAGTGGGAGCGGGCGCAAAAGATGGGGCCGGGTGAGGCGCTGGCGCAGAACGATTACGATACTGACAAAGCCAACTACGATACCGCCATCGCGAACGTGGCGGTTGCCAGGGCCGAGATGGCCCAGGCCCAGGCCAGCATCACCCAGGCGCAGGCGGCCCTCGACAAAGCAGAGCGGAACCTCGCTTTCTGCAAGATCACGTCGCCGGTCAAGGGCGTGATCATCGACCGCCGCGTCAACATCGGCCAGACGGTCGTCTCCAGCCTCAACGCCCCCAGCCTGTTTCTCATCGCCAAGGACCTGACCAAGATGCAGGTGTGGGTGGCGGTGAACGAGGCGGACATCGGTTACATCCACCCGACCCAGAACGTGACGTTCACGTGCGATGGCGTTCCGGGCAAAGTGTTCCACGGCAAGGTGGGCAAGACCCGGCTGAATGCGACGATGACACAAAACGTGGTCACCTACACGGTCGAAGTGAACGCCGACAATCCTGACCTGGCGCTGCTGCCGTACCTGACGGCCAACATTCAGTTCGAGCTGCAAAATCACCCCGGTGTGCTGCTTGTGCCCAACGCGGCCTTACGCTGGTATCCGACGGACGTGCAGCAGGTGGCGCCTGACGCGCGAACGACGTTCAAGCCGCCGACCTATGAGCAGCACGACGACGCTTCGCCTGAGAAGAAGCCGGCGACTCCCATCAAGCCCCAGAAGCCCAAGCTGCGCGCGGGCACGCTCTGGGTGAAGGACCAGCAGTTCGTGCGGCCCCTTCTCGTGAAAGTCGGGCCGAGCGACGGCATCAGTACCGAGATTCAGGCCGATGACCTGAAAGAAGGCACCGAAGTCGTCGTCGGCGAAGTCGTGCAGCAGGCGGGCGGCGAGGAGACCAAGAACCCATTCCTCCCGCAGATGAAGCGGCGGTAGGGCGAGGTGATGCAATGCGTCAGAGGGCGGCGGAGCGACGGATGGAACTGATTCGGCTGAACGACATCTACAAGACGTACCATGTCGGCGAAGTGGACGTGCCGGTGCTCAAGGGGGTTTCGGTCCGCATCGAGCGTGGCGAGCTGGTAGCGCTGATGGGCGCATCCGGCAGCGGCAAGAGCACGCTGATGAACATTCTCGGATGCCTCGACCACCCGACCTCTGGTCAGCACTTCCTCGACGGCCAGGAAGTCTCCAACATCTCCTCCGACGAGCGGGCGATGGTCCGCAACCGGAAGATCGGGTTCGTCTTCCAGAGCTTCAACCTGCTGCCGCGGACCAGCGCGCTGGAGAACGTGATGATGCCGCTCTCCTACACCGCCACGCATCTGTCCGAGAAGGAGGCGCGGGCGCGGGCCGTTGACCTGCTGGGCCTGGTGGGGTTGGCGGACCGGCTGGACCATGAGCCGTCGCAACTGTCCGGCGGACAGCAGCAGCGCGTCGCCATCGCGCGTGCCCTGATCAACCATCCGCCGCTGCTTTTCGCCGATGAGCCGACCGGGAACCTCGACAGCCGCACCAGCGAGGAGGTGCTGCGGATGTTTGAGAAGCTGAACCAGGAGGAAGGGATCACGATTATCATCGTCACGCACGACTCGGAAGTCGCGCGGCACGCCAGGCGGATCATCCACATCCGCGACGGCATCATCGATGACGGCGTCCCGTTCGCCAAGCCGTCGCGTCACGAGCCGCTCGCGTCGCTCGAGGCCGTGGCCGTCGCCAAATAGCCTCGCTCTCACTGCTCACGAATATTATGACATCCATCTATCGAATCTTGAGGACCGCGATGCACGCCCTGCGGCGGAACGTGATGCGTTCCGTGCTGACGTGCCTCGGCATCATCATCGGCATCGCCGCCGTCATCGCCATGATGGAGATCGGCCAGGGCTCGTCCAGCCTGATCGAGACCACCATGTCGAAAATGGGGGCCGACAACCTCATCGTCTTTCCGGGGCAATCGGCCAGCGGCGGCGTGAGTTACGGCATCGGCAGCGCCGTCACCCTCACGCCAGACGACTGCCAGGCCATCCTCCGCGAGTGCACCGCCGTCCGCAACGCGGCGCCCATCGTCCGGGCCAACGCCCAGGTCATCTACGGCAATCGCAACTGGAGCCCGCAGAACATCAACGGCACCACTCCGGCCTACCTCGACATCCACGACTGGACGCAGTTGGCCGAGGGAGACATGTTCACCGACCAGGACGTCCGAAACGTCAGCAAGGTCTGCGTCATCGGCCAGACGGTGGCCCGCGAGTTGTTCGAGGACGAGGACCCGCTGGGCAAGGAGCTGCGGGTCCAGAACGTCTCGTTCAAGGTGGTCGGCGTGCTCGGCGCCAAGGGGGCCAATATGATGGGATGGGACCAGGACGACGTGCTGCTGGCCCCCTGGACCACGATCAAGTACCGCGTCAACAACAGCGGCTCGTCCTCGACATCGAAGGCCTCTTCCTCCAGCATCACCGATCAGGTGAACACGCTGAACCAGCTTTACCCGAACCAATCGGTGCAGCTCTATCCGCAGTTGTCGACGGTCCAGCAGGCGGACCAGCCGCAGCCGGTCCGCTTCACCAACGTCAGCCAGGTCCTCGTTGCGGCCAACAATCCCGAGGAGATTCCGCTGGCAATGCGGCAGATTGAAGAACTGCTGCGCGAGCGGCACCGCCTCCATGCTGACCAGCCTGATGACTTCCACATTCGCGACCTCACCGAGTTCACCAAGGCCATGTCCAGCATGACCTCCACCATGACCAACCTGCTGCTGTGCGTGGCGTTGATCTCGCTGATCGTCGGCGGGGTGGGGATCATGAACATCATGCTGGTCAGCGTCACCGAGCGGACGCGCGAGATCGGTCTGAGAATGGCGGTCGGGGCGCGGGCGCGTGACATTCTCCGCCAGTTTCTGGTGGAGGCGGTGGTGCTCTGCCTGCTGGGCGGGGCGGCGGGAATCCTGTTTGGCCGCGGGGGCTCGTTTGCGGTGCGGAAGCTCCTTCACTGGCCGACCGAGGTTTCGGTGCCGGCGATCATCGCCGCCGTCGCGGTGTCGGCCGGGGTCGGTTTGGTGTTCGGCTACTATCCCGCCTGGAAAGCCTCGCAGCTCGACCCCATTGAAGCCTTGCGCTACGAGTAGCGGTCGCCGCTACTCCTCCTCTGCCTTCGGTTGGTACTGCGCCGCCACCTGCTGCTGCACCTGCGGGGGGACGGGGTCGTAGTGGCTCAATTCCATGACGAATGATCCCTGCCCGCCGGTGACGCTCTTGAGCTGCGACTGATACTGCATGACCTCAGCGAGCGGGGCCTGGGCCTTCACCTGAGCCATGCCGCCCGGAAGGATGTCGGTGCCCTGGATTCGCCCGCGCTTGCCCGACAGGTCCCCCGTGATGCTGCCGACGTTTGTCTCGGGCACCGTCACTTCCATGTTCACGATCGGTTCCAGGAGCACCGGCTTGGCCTTGAGGAATGCGTCCTTGAAGGCGTACTTGCCGGCCGTCTTGAACGCGATTTCCTTGCTGTCCACGGGGTGGTGTTTGCCGTCGTATACGATCACTCGGACGTCCTGAACGGGGTAGCCCGCGATTACCCCCTGATCGAGCAGCTCGCGGACGCCCTTCTCCACCGCCGGGATGTACTGCCCGGGGATGGCGCCGCCAAAAACCTCGTCGACGAATTCGAACCCCTTGCCGCGTTCCAGCGGCTCGACGCGGAGGAAGACCTCGCCGAACTGTCCGGCGCCGCCGGTCTGTTTCTTGTGGCGGTGATGGCCCTCGGCCTTGTTGAGGATGGTCTCGCGGTAGGCGATCTTCGGCGGCTTGGTGTCGACCTGCAGCCCGCGGTTCCTGAGGCGCTCGAGGATCAGCCGCAGGTGCAGCTCGCCCAGGCCGTTGATCACCACTTCGTGCGTCTGGCGGTCCTGGTGCCACTTGAAGGTGGGGTCCTCCTCGGTCAGCTTGCTGAGCGCCCCGGAGATCTTCTGCTCGTCCCCGCGGGCCTTGGGGGTGACGGCCAGCCCGTACATCGGCGTCGGAAACGTCAGCGGCTTGAGGTGCACGCTGTCCAGCGCATGGTCGTCGTGCAGGACGTCGTTGGTATGGATCTCCTCGATCTTGGCGACGGCGCCGATGTCACCGGCGATAATCGCATCGGCCTCCTTATGTTCCTTGCCCTGAAGGTGGAACACGTGGCCGAGCTTGATCGTCTTCTTGGAGTGCCCGATGATCACCTGCGAGTTGCCCGCCGCCCTGCCCTGGTGGACGCGGAACACCGCCAGCTTCCCGACAAACGGATCGGTCGTCACCTTGAACACATGCGCCAGCAGCGGCTTGCTCGGGTCGTTGCGGTACTCGAAAGGCTTCTGGTTGGCGCCCTCGCCGCTCAGGAACGGCCGCGGGTTCCCCTCGATCGGGCTGGGGAAGTGGCGGGCGATCGCGTCCAGCAACTCGCTCACGCCGACGTTGTTCTTCGCGTCCGTGAACAGGATCGGCACCAGATGTCCTTCGTCCATCGCCTTCTCGAAGGGCGCGTGTAGGGCCTCGTAATTCGGCTCCTCCCCGCCGAGATACTTCTCCATCAGTCCCTCATCCAGCTCGACGATCTGGTCGAGGATCGCGGTGTGGGCACCGGCCACCGACGAAACGTCGCTTTGTCCCTCCTTGTTCAGCAGACATTCCACAACCGCCTTGCCCTGCTGGCTGGGAAGGTTGATCGGCAGGCACTCGTGGCCGAACACTTCCTGGATCTGGCTCACCACCCCTTCCAGGTCAATCTCGGGCATGTCGATTTTGTTGACGATGATGGCGCGGCAGAGGTTGCGGTCGCGGGCGGCTTCGAGGATGCGGCGGGTGACGACCTCGACCCCATTCTGCGCGTTGACCACCACCGCCACCGTCTCGACCGCCGGCAGGCACGCCAAGGCCACCCCGATCAGATCGGGCGAGCCGGGCGTGTCGATGAGGTTTATCCGCGTGCCGGCGTGGTCAAGGTGCACGACGCTCGAATAGATGGAGTGCTTGTGCTCCTTCTCTTCCTTCTCGAAATCGCTGACGCTCGAACCTTCGGCCGTAGACCCCTTGCGGGTGACCGCTTTGGCGGCGAACAGCATGGCGTCGGTCAGGGTGGTCTTGCCCGACGCACCGTGGCCGGCGATCAACACGTTGCGAATCTCCGCTGTGCTGTAGCTGGGCATTCCGCAAGTATAGAATGGACGCGCGCTTCGGAAAAGAGAGAGGGCCTGTCCTCAGGCCGCGGATCATCGCGACGGCAGCACGATGTCCTTGGGCGTGAACCGGTTGCTCCAGCGCTGATGCCACAGGTCGGCCAGCGCCACGCTGGCCGCGTGCCCGTCGAGGTAGGCGAGGTTGACGCTCTCGCCAGATTATTGCTTCGTGATGACCGGGAAGCCACGGCCCTTTGGCGATGTTCTGTAAGATCGGATGACAAGAGATATCGCTGATAGCTCTACAAGCACGCCGGGCCAGAGGAACCCAGCCCAAGTCTGCCATCCTAATGACGTTCCTGGCGCGATGTCGTATGCCCGCCGCAGTTCGTAGGCCGTCCCAGCCATAAGCAGAATGCCGACGATTACGAAAACCCAGCCCACGACTCGGATCACGGTTTTATCTTACCACCCGCGCATGAAAAAGCCGCCCGCGTGGGGTGGGGGTGTGACGCTCGATTGTGGCCGCCTGCATCGTGGCACGGCCGAGACGGCCGTGCCGCGAATAATCCGGAGATGATGCCGATTTGGCACTATCGAGCCGGCGCCAGCACCTGTGCCGTGCGGTTGGGGAGATAGATTCGGATGCTTTGATTTCGGCCGTGGGCGGGCACGGCTTGTCGCGGGTAGGCCATTCCGGTCGCGACGCGGCCGAAGCCTTCAAAGCGCGCTTCGTCGGTGTCCAGGACGCTGTGGTAGTCGGCCGGGTCCGGGACTGGGACCTGAAGGTCAGGGTAAGACCGCGTGGGGTGGAAGTTGAAGGCGAACACCAGCGGGCCGCGGCGGTACACCAGCAGCTTGTTCTCCTCGTGCACCATCAGCAACTCGATCAGCCGGTCCTCGAGCAGATTGAATCTCTGGTCAAGCGACTGCATCTCACGGTCGAAGCGGTTCAGGCCGGCGTATCTGAGCTTCGGGTCGTCGGCCAGCGACCACTGCCGCCGGGCGTAATGCATCGACCAGTTGTTCCCCTCCCGCGGGAAGTCGATCCATTCCGGATGGCCGAACTCATTGCCCATGAAGTTCAGATACCCTTCGCCGGCCAGGCTGAAGGTAATCAGCCGGATCAGCTTGTGCAGGGAGACGCCCCGATCGATGATCGGGTTGTCGTCCCCCTTGCTCATGTGCCAATACATTTCCTTGTCCATCAGGCGGAAGGCGATCGTCTTGTCGCCGACCAGCGCCTGATCGTGGCTTTCGGCATAGCCGATGTGCTTCTCGCCGTGGCGGCGGTTGAGCAACGTGCTGAATACCTCGCCCAGGACCCATTCCTCATCGCGTTTTTCCTTCAGCAGCTTGATCCAGTAGTCGGGGACGCCCATGGCCAGGCGGTAGTCGAACCCGAGCCCCCCCTCGGCGACCGGGCGGGCCGTGCCGACTATCCCGGACACGTCCTCGGCGACGCTGATCACCTGCGGATTGATCGAATGAGCGAGCTGGTTGGCCATCTTGAGATAAGTCACCGCGTCCTCGTCGACGTTGTCGCCGAAGTAGTCGTCGTAGCGGGTGAACGGCTTGCCCAGGCCGTGGTCCCGGTAGAGCATGCTGGTCACGCCATCAAAGCGGAACCCGTCGAAGCGGAACTCTTCCAGCCAGTAGCGTACGTTGCTGAGCAGCAGCCGCTGCACTTCATACTTGGCGTAATCGAAAAGCAGGGAGTCCCATGCGGGGTGGTGGCCGCGCGGGCCGGCGTGGAAGTATTGGTGCTCGGTCCCGTCGAACATCGCCAGCCCTTCGCGCGTGTTCTTCACCGCGTGGCTGTGGACCGCGTCCAGCAGTACCCTCAGCCCCAGGCCGTGGGCCGTGTCGATCAGCTCCTTCAACTCGTCGGGCGTGCCGAAGCGCGAGGAAACGGCAAAGAAGCTGCTGACGTGATATCCGAAGGACCCGTAATACGGGTGCTCCATGATGGCCATGAGCTGCACGGCATCGTAACCGAGGGCCGCGATTCGCGGCAGCACGTCGCGGGTGAACTCCGGGAACGTGCCAATCTTCGGTTCTTCGCGGGCCATTCCGACGTGGGCCTCGTAGACGCGCAGGCCGCCCTTCATGGCGGGAACGGAATGACGAAACTGGTACGGCTGGGGCGGATGCCAATAGACGCCGGCCCAGTCGCCGGTCCTCGCGTCCTGCACGACGCGCCGAATGTAGGCGGGAATGCGGTCGGTGCCGCTCCCGTCCTCGGAAACGACGTGGACCTTGAGCCGGCTGCCGTGCACGAGACGTTCCGCGAATCGGTCATCGGGCAGGAACAGTCCCCAGATGCCGAACTCGTCGCGGACCATTGGGTTGGCCCAGCGGTCCCAGTTGTTGAAGTCTCCGATGACGCGGAGTTGAAGGGCGGCCGGGGCCCACTCGCGATACCAGACGCCGCTCTTGCCGAGATACTCCCCTCGGTTGAAGCCGAAGAAATGATACCCCCGGCTGATCTGACCCAGCAGCCCGCCGGTGGGGGCGAGCCGCGCCAAGGCGGCCTTGTAGTAGGCGTGGCGGTCGGCCAGTTGGCGCGCGTACGGCCCCAGCCAGGGATCGCTGCGGATCAGCGCGGTGCCGTCGCCGGACTGGTCGGGTTCGTGCATGGACAAGAGGATGATCCGCTCTGCCCCTCTCCTTGCCAAGGGCGACGGTCTTTCGAAACACGCCGTGCCGATCAATCACCGGACGACGATTCGGCCAGCAGGCGGCGGACGTAGCTGGCGTATCCCTGCTCGATGCTCGGCAGACTGGTGCCCAGGTAATGCTCGATCATCGGCCTGGCGGTAGAGGGATCCCAGAGCGGCCCGTGGCTCATCTGCTGAAAGCTGTCGTCGAATAGAGCGCCTCGCGCTGCGTCGGCGAACATCCGCCGCAGCGCCGGGCGGTAACGGCCGCCCTCGCCATCATACAGGAACCGCGCGAATGCCCAGCTCTGGGCGTAAAAGGCCTCGATCCGCGAGCTGGTTTTTCCCACCACCTGGCCGGCATGCATGCGCACGAGCTGGGCCAGGGGATACATGCAATCCCCGTTGACCGCCGCCCGGAGCGATTCGAGGCGTGGGCCATTCTTCGACAGGTCCCATCGCGGAAGCTCCTGCTCCCAACGAACTTCCTCAAACAGGCACGCCATCCCTTCCTCCAGAAACGGCGGCAGTCGCCCCTTGAGGTGACGGGCGACGTACTGATGCCACCCCTCGTGAGCGGCCACCGAAAATGTCGCGGTGTCGCCGATCCAGTAGGCGACGAACCAGTCGCCCACCGTGTACCCGCCGCGGTTGACCCTCAGGTAGATCGCCGCGTCTTCGCCGGTGTGCTCGCGGGTGAACGCCGCCACTGGCTGCGGCGGTCGAATAAATAGCATTCCATAGGCCGATCGCTGGCAGGCACGTCGGTCGCCAACGACCGGTAAGCGTCGTTTGCCCCTTCCATCAACTGGCCGAAGCGGACCAGGATTTGGCGGTCTGAGATTGTGCTGTAAATGACGTAGTGCGGTGAGACGACCTTGCACCCGGCCTCCCCCTGAACGGTGCAATCTTCCAGCCGCAACATCGCCGGCCTGTCCAGCCCGTGTGTCACGGCAGGTGGATTTGGATGTGCGCAGCCGGCCGCCATGGCCAGGAACGATCCGATGAGCCACGCCCTCACTTGCCCGAAGCACATACGTCGGCATTGTATGCGGATTTTGGATTGGCGGCACAAGCAGTTAGATCCGGAGTCGGCTGTAATGTGGCACAGCCGCCCTCGGCTGTGTTCGGGCGTAG
>Ga0073928_10003308_pt1 | contig 25705 bp, 21 predicted proteins | sample PaiPotPPA55metaG_FD_76969 | JGI IMG/M metagenome (GOLD analysis project Ga0073928, IMG submission 76969) | Iron sulfur acid spring bacterial and archeal communities from Banff, Canada, to study Microbial Dark Matter (Phase II) - Paint Pots PPA... ...
AGCAGTAGGATGGCGCCAAAAGAGAAGCAAAAAATTGAAATCGAAAAAAGTCACAGAGACCCCTTACTCTCGTTCAATCAAGCAGTTACGGTGGACTGCTTAGACTTTCTTGGGACAGCACTGTGCGAGACTCAAGAATTAGCGTTGAGCGGCTTGACATTGCGGCGAGGCATTAAGAAACTAAAGCGCAACAGAAAGAATTCTGCCGAAGATGCAGGCGGAAAAATTGCGCGAGACAGGAAAGATCGTAGCTCGCTTAAGGGCGGAAACAGCCGGATGGAAATTCGCAGAGATCCCATAACACAGAGCTGGGTAGTGGTGGGCCAGCGCCAGCCTGCGGGGTCGGATGCCTGTCCGTTCGAACGCCCAGCAATCGACAAGCAGCAGACCATCCTGACCAGTCCCGCGGAGGGCGCCTGGCAAGTGCGGGTGTTGGCGCACCCTGATCCACTCTATCGCATAGAAGGAGAGCCCGGCCGGCGGCCCGATGGCATGTACGACCGCATGGGCTCAACCGGAGCCCACGAAATCGTGGTGGAGACGCCGGATCACAACAAGCGCCTGTCGCAATTAAGCGACGAAGAAATTGAGCGTGTGTTGTCCGTATGGGTGTCCCGAATCGCCGACCTGAAAAAGGATCTACGGCTGAAATATGTGAGCGTGTTCAAAAATCAAGGCGAGCTAGCTGGTGAGGAGTGGGCGCACGCGCACTCGGAAGTCACCGGCACGATTTTTGTTCCGCGCCGCATAAAATACGAATTGCGGGCAGCGCGCGAGTGGTTCAAGGAAAAAGAGCGCTGCGTTTTTTGCGACATCGTGCGGCAAGAGGAAAAAAAAGCCAAACGGATCGTGGATGTGCAGGGTGATTACTACGCGCTTTGCCCATACGCCTCGCGCGTTCCGTTCGAAGTTTGGCTTCTGCACCGCCGCCATAATCATTTGTTCGAACAGCCTCGGGCTGGTTCGAACCGCAAGCAACTCGCAGCGTTGCTGGGCAGGGTTCTGCGCCGGCTGGAAAAAGTCTCGCTGGCTTACCATTTGGTGGTGCATACGGGACCGAGCACGCGGAGCAAAAAAGGTGAATTGGCCGGTTATTGGAAGACCCTGGCCGACGATTTTCACTGGCACATCGAAATTCTTCCCATCGTAGAGACCAAGAGCAAGTCCTACAGCATCAAGGAAACCTATTTCAATGCCGTGTTGCCGGAGCAGGCGGCCGAGCAACTGCGCGCCATCGATCCAAATTCATGAAATACACAAAATGGCGCGATGAACGCGGCGGAATTATTTCCACCCTGATTGCGCTGGTTTTTCTGGCCGTGCTGCTAGGCGGAATTTACTTGGCGCGGCGTCCGCTGCTGCGCTTTGCCGGCGAAAGCCTGGTAGTCGAGGATCCGCTTGAGAAGTCTGACGCGATCATAATTTTAAGCGACGACAATTTTTATGCGGACCGCGCGACACGGGCCGCCGAGATATTCCGGCAAAAGCTTGCGCCGCTGGTGGTGGCCAGCGGAATACGCCTGCGCCCAAATGCCGGAATCGCGGAGCTGATGGCCCACGATCTGGTTGAACGAGGCGTTCCGCGGGAAAGCATCCTTCCATTCCCACAGGATGCCGACAATACCAAGGAAGAAGCCGAGTCTTTGCAGAAGCTGGTGCAACAGAGAAACTGGAAGAACGTGATTGTTGTGACATCGAATTACCACACGCGACGTGCCAAATACATTTTGGGAAAAGTTTTCGCTAAAGATGTCACGATTCGAATGGCGGGTGCGCGCGACGCGGACTACGATCCGGAGCACTGGTGGGAGCACCGCAAGTCAGTCAAGCGCTACTTCCATGAGATTGGGGGATATGTGGTTGCTTGGTGGGAACTGCGCTAAACCCCGGCTAAAAAAAAACCGCCGAGGCCCGAATCAGCACCCGTTTGCTGCGGGCTTGCTAGCCTCAAGAGCGGCCGGCAGAGTGTTGATTTACCGGGCACCTCCGATGCCCCCCGGTGCATTCCACTTTACATACGCTAAACCCTGTACTATCTTGGAGTTTCTGAGTCGCGCCGCCCTCCAGCCCGACGACTTCGAAAATCCAACCATTTCCGTCGAGGTGTCTGATGTGGAGGAAAGACGAAGTAAAGCCGCAAGAAGCGCCGCCAGCGACTGCTCCCGGAACCGCGAACAGCAGTTTTCCACCAGCTAGTACCGCTATCGCTCCGGCGAGTGTTGTGCCTAGCGCACCAGCGCAAAATGCTGCGCCCTCAGCGCTGCCAGTGTCGCCGCGCGCCGCTGCCTGCATCAGCCAGGGGATTCGGATTAAGGGCGAAATTACCGGCAAGGAAGACTTATTCGTGGACGGAACCGTGGAAGGCAAGTTGGATTTCGGCAACGCCAGCGTGACGGTTGGACCGAATGGAAAAGTGAAGGCAGACATTTCTGCGCGCGAGGTTATCGTGCGCGGCACGGTGGATGGAAAAATCGAGGGAACGGAAAAAGTACAGTTGTGGAATTCGGGACGTGTGACCGGCGAAGTACGAACCGAGCGCCTGGCGATCGAAGACGGGGCTTTGCTGCGAGGTAAAGTGGAAGCAGGGAGAGCGCAATCGCGCATTGCGGAAGCCAAGCCAAAGAACGCGCCAGCCGACGCAAGTGAGTCCGGCAAGAGCAATAGCGCGGCAGCAAGTTCGCGATCAGCGGTGATCTAAATCATGGGGCTATTGAACAAACTGGGAATCGGGAATAGCGGCGCCAGCCGCAATGTATCGCGGCAGACTCCGCCTGCGAATGCCAGCGGCCATCAAAGAGGAGCAGGCGCGCCGCCGATCGCAATCGGTCCGCAACGCGCTGCCACACTTGCTCCGGAAACGAATCGCGTTTCGAATGGACTGAAGGAATTTCTGTGGAACCTGGATGGATTGGGGCGCGGAACGCTTCTGGATTTGGGCCCGGCTTGGCAGACCACGCTTAATTTTTTCATCGAGCGCGGTTTCCGCGTCACATCGGACGATCTGCTGCATTCCTGGAAAGACTTTCTGGCTGAAGAAGAAAAGCGCTTGCAGAAAGCTGCGACTTCTACCGAAGCGATTGACCTGACACCGGCTGGGCGCGCAGCAAGATTTGTGCAGGCCAGCCTGCAATATTCGCCGTCCTCGTTTGACGCTATTTTATTGTGGGACAACCTGGACTACCTGGAGCCTGCGGTCTCCAAGCAAACCGTCAGCTGCCTGACGGAAATTTTGCGGCCCGGCGGAATTGTTTTTGCAATGTTCCACAGCAAGAAGCCGGAGAGTTTTCAGCGCTACCGCGTCGCTGATTCGAACACCCTGCAGGTGATCGGGGCTACGGCGCCTTGCGCCGCGCAACGCGTCTACCAGAATCGCGAAATTCAGGATCTCTTTGGAAGATTCAGAACCGTGAAATCGTTTGTGGGCCGCGACCAACTACGCGAATCGTTGTTTGTGAAATAGCGTTCGTCGTTCGACCGGAATATCAGTCCGTTTTTCCTCTCTTCGACAAATCAAGCACATTTCCGTGTTGCGATTTCTCTTGCATTCCGCGTTGCACCGGCGTAAATCCAAGCCGTGAGCTCACTTTGCCACGGAAAGAGGCGGTATGACTCCACCGGGCTTAGAGCGAAACACTAGCTGATCACACCGCGCACGCGGTGCGTGTCGCTCACGAAACTCGCGCAGCAATGCGCGGGCTGCGAGGGCGACAAAGCGAAAATAGCAAAACGGGAGCCGCCTGGCTCCCCGTTTTGCATTGCAAAGATAGTTTTTCGGGTTCGCGCGAGGAACGCGTGATCCGGGCTGTAGTGATAGTTAGGTCGGTTGGCTGTGCTGTTTCGAAGCCCGATGCCGCTTCACGTGGTGCGAATTACTGCTGCGCTTGTGGTGACGCCGCGCATGGTGAGTATTGGTCACGCTCTTCGAACTGGTGTCGGGCGTGGCTTGCGGCTGCGACGACGGGTCTTGTGAAGCAAGCATCACCAACGGCGTCGCCGCGAGCATTGCGATCATCAAAATCTTTTTCACTGAATGTCTCCCCAACGAATATTGCCCTGCGTCGGAGAGGTTACACCAATGCCGGGAAATGTCCAGAGTGCGCTCATCGCAATTGTGTCGAAAAGTTGAACATGCGGCAACTTACTGTAGGTCTGTGGCGAGGTACGCGCACGCAATCACGCAGCTCACACGGAGGCAACTTGGCAACCAACGAGACGGACTTAGCCGCCGAATTTCATGGTCTCGAGAAAGCGAATCGCGTCGCGCTGATTGGCAATGATCTGCGCTTGCCAAATGATGGCCACCGACAGCAGACCCATCATAAACACGCACAGCGCAAGCGCGACATTGGTGTGCGACTCAGCTGCCGGGAGGCGAAGGGTGCGAACCAACCAAGCCATAAGAATCTCCTAGTACCTCTAGTCCTACGAAGCGTTGTTCACGCTACAAAGCTTTCGGTAAAGACGAGCACATTGGAGCAATCTCAGTTCCAAGGTGGGGCGAGTGAGCGGGACTGCAATTCATCCGCAAAACTGACCATTTTCTCGCGTGAAGGTATATCGCCGAGCTGCGTCGCACAGATTTGCACAGTGGACTGTAGGTAACGGAGTTTCCTTTTTGAGCGCCGCGGGCCTCGAATCGTGACGATTGCGGAGCAAAAACTAGTCCTATCGGTACTATCAAAACAAAGCCACAGCTGCGCAAAATCACGCTAGCGGCGCGTGAGTAGCGAGGCCAAAACACTTTCCCAGACGTCGGGCGAGTGGAGCGGAAAGGAGTTGGCAGAGTGGTGCTCCGGACTTGCGGGACGTGCCGGTATGTGGATTTCGCCTGCGGAATCGTCTTCACTAGCTTCCTCAACTTGATCAGCCTCCTCAAGGTCGCCGGCGGGGCCAAAATGCTGAGAGTCCGACGGCGCCTGCTGCTGCGCAAGAAAAATCGTTCGATCGCAGGCTGCGGCGAGAGACTTGAGCCGCGGATCGGAATTTACCGCGTTCGTGGTGTCGGCGGTCGGCGTTACGGCGACGCCTACACGGAGCGCATGGTAGCGGAGCGCGCGGTCGTACAGGGCACCGAGTTCGCGAATACATTTGGCATAATCCCCGCCAACTGAGAACGACCAAAAGGACCCGAGATTTTGCAGAGTGAAGCCGCGGGTTTTCGCTTCGTCGGCAAATTTGGCGATGTCGGAATCCGACGCTCCGGCAAAGAAAAACAGCTCATCGAAATCACGCATGCGAATGCGCTCAGCTTCGCTTGCGGGCAAACCGGTGTTCTGAACGAGTTCGCGCGGCGAGAGGCTGCGCAGAGAGACGGCCGCGATGTCCAGATCGGTCGAGAGTTCTTCGAGAGCTTCCGCGGCAGCAGGCTGCGGCTTTGCCACCGGAATACAGGTGAAGCGCCCAAGCCGAATGGTGTTTCCAGACTTCAAGTGAAAATAGTCTTCGGGAAGATAAACGCCGCAACCGCTTTCTCCAATGAAGGGATCTTCGTGGCCCAGGCGGCGGCGCGGCTCGTCCAGTTGCGCGCGGGTCAACCCTGTCAGCCAGATGCAAGGGAACTCCGCTTCATTGAGTCCTTCCAGGAATTGATCGAAATGATGGAGAACAACTCCGCGAAGGGAGAGAAATGGGTCAAGAGTGACGTAGATGGTTTGTGTGCGGCGGATCATCTGGTTTTGAGAGTCCTATTGTACCGGAGCTTTCACGAGTAAACGGTTCGGCAAGTCAGCGGGCGACTTTATTTTCAATGGCAACGAGTTCGGGAAGGTCGGGATCGGCTTTGGACCAGAGTTTCTGCGCTGAGGCGAGGAGTTGCGCTTCGGCGGAAGGGTCATGCGTGTGCCGCGCCACGAGCGCCATTGCGTAATATCCACCAGCGTAGCCCGGATTGTGTTCCATCATGTTTCGCGCAGTGAAGCCTGCGAGTTCCCAGTCACCAGCATCACGCGCACGCTGCGCAATGGTCTCAAGCTGAAAGGTCGCGGAACTCCACGCGTCCGGACCTGGCATGGCCAGAATGGATTTTTCAACATCGAACCACAGGCCTTCAGCATCCTGTACGCGATTTTCGCGAAGCAGAATATCGGCGCGGAGCACGGTTGGATAGGGAAGCGCCGCCGCAACTCGAGACGGTAGAGATTCGGATTCGCGTTCGGCAGCATTGCACTCGTCCTTGGCGTCGTCCATGCGATTGAGCGCTAGAAGAGCCTGTCCGGCGAGCGAGTGTCCCGCAACGCGCGCCATGGGCCAGGGACTGTTCGCAAGTTCGCGCGCCGCTTCAAGAGCCTCGTCATAGCGCCTGCGGTTGATGAGAAATTCGGGCCAGGCGCGGCGATTGTATTCGAGGAATTCAGTGTAGGCGGGAGCGGCAAAGACTTCCTGAAACAGTTTCGCGGCCGATTTCACTTGACCCAGGGATTCATAGGCCATTGCCAGCAACTGAAGGTTGTGGGCATGGTGCCAGTCGTATTGCGCGGGAATTTTTTCGACGCGGTAGTAGTTGTCCTCGAGTTCCTTCGTCTTCAGAAATTCTTGGATCGCTTCTTCCGTACGTCCTGAGCGCAGCAACTCGTGCCCGTGCATGTGATGCGCGTGAGGGATGGCGGGGGCGCGGCGTGCGTAAGTCGCGGTGAGATCCAGGGCTTCCTTAATGCGGCCCATACCTTCACACGTATGTGCATAATAATGCAGGGCCGGAAGATTCTCCGGTGCCAGAGCCAAAGCGGTTTTGTAGAACGCGAGCGTATCAACACCGCCGGCCTGTCCGTGCGTAAAGGGCGAAGCTTCATCGGCCAGACCTCGCTGGATCCAGAGCCACGGGTCGCTGGGGTTTTTCTTCAGCGCATCGCCGACCGATTTGCGGTAAGTCACGTAAGCGTCGCTGTTTCCGCCATTTTCCAGAAACGCGACTTCGGCGCCGCGAATGTTCAGCCAAGCATGCTCGCGATCGTTCATCTTTTTTTCGAAGGTCTTCGCTGTCTCGACCGCGGAACGCGCTGTAGCAACATCCTGCAAGCCAATGTAGGCGTCAGCCAGCCCGAGATAAGCCATTACAAGGTTCGGGTCGGCTCGCAGAGACTGATGAAACGAGCGAATCGCTTCAATCCAGACGAATGAGTGCACGTAGGCAAGACCTTGATCGTAAAAGGACTGCGCTTCAGGAGACGACGTTGACACCTTGTCGTGCACGGTTCCAACTCCGGGGCGCAACGCTACTGGACGATCTAGAATTTCGCGCGGAACCGGTTCGGACGAAGCATGGCCAGCGTGATCGGCATCTTGCGCGCGGACAGCGGCGCTGGTGCTTGCAAAAACGATGAGAAACATGCAGCTACCGATAAAGTGGCGACGCAAATCGGGAATCCCTCGCCGATCAAACTTCAATGATTTCAACCGACCGAGCATAGTAACCGGATTCCAAACGTCTCGCACGCAGCTCCGGCTCCTTTATCGCGAGGCGAATTATATAAGTACCCCGCGCAGCGGGCGACCAAGCGTGCGACCAGATCGTCCACGGTGCAGTTTGCGCTGCCGGAAGGGAATCTACGGGAACGTAATCTTCCTCTGGATTGAAACGAATCGCTAGAGTCTTGACTGGCTGCGAGCCTCCCCACAGTAGTCCGACGACTCGGTAGCGAATCCTTTCGCCAATAAGCCACTTTTCCACGCGGATGGGCATTGCTGCATGATCAATGCGCGCGGGCAGAAAGTCTTTTGCTAACGCCGGACTGCCAGTCTGATGCGTACGCGCCGCGTATTCAAGCATCTGCGAAGTTGATTCAGGAGAGTCGTCCACAAGAGAAACGTGGTCCACCCACTTGATACAGCAGCAGCCATACCAGCCGGGCACAACCAGGCGCAGCGGAGCGCCGTGGTCTCCTGAAAGTGGTTTGGAATCGAGCTGTGTGGCCAGGAAAGCGTTCGATCTTAGAAGGTCGTCCAGTTTGAAAATCCAGCTTGCGCCGGGAGTTGACGTAACGGAGCTGCCAACGTAGCGGTCAAAACCCGAAATAAGGATTTGTGTGGCGGAGGGCTTTGGTTTTGCTTCCAGCAAAATTTCCGAAAGGGGAAAGCCGGCCCATTCGCCAACACTGATCATTCCAAAGTGTGCTGCGCGAGTATTCCCCGCGCACTCCATCAGGTGAAGACCAAGCGGCCGCGCTTTCCTTTGTAACTCGCCGATTCTCAACTCCAGTCGCCCGGCGACCAACCCATCGACCGGAACTGTCCAGTGATCCTGCGCCGGAAGAATTTGTGAAGCGCGCGTTCGGATGTAGAAACGCTCGGGCGGCGTGACGAGACGCTGCTCATTGAGATCCGCAAGGAAGGTATAGAGCCGTCCATCGAGCTCGCTTCCGAAGGCAGCGTCCATTTCAACGGGACCTTCATTTAGGAATTCGAGCTGACCGAGCAGCTTGCCCTTTGCGAAGGAATCCTGGGATGCGCCGCCCAATCTGGCAGACAGCGCCGGATGCGCCCAGCCGAACAACAGGGGGCCAGCCGAAAGACAACCCGTTTTAACGAAATGTCGGCGTTTCAGTTGCAATTCCTGCTCTGCTGCAAGTAAACCACCGAAACAAGCTTCTCTGATCTGTCTTCGTTAGATCAGATTCTACATGAAGGTTTAAGGAATGCGAGATTCCGGTCTAGGGGGAATCTGGTATTCTCAAAAATTTCTCAATTGATTCTAAATTTTTTGTTTGACACCTAAACAGCCGAGACGTATAAACGCGACAAATAACGCCTGTGGTGGGTGTGAGTTATCAGAACTTTAGACAAATTTGAGAGCGGCTTTAGCGTTTGCACTTCGGCCTTTCGCGAGGGGACGGCAGAACTGCCACGCTACACGTGGGCTCATTGGGCGGGAGGAATTCTTATGAAGAAATGCCTAACGTATTTTCTGCTGACGGTCTTTGCGGTTTGTTACCTCGCGAGTGGAACTCTTGGCCAGACAGTGCAGGGCGTTATTACGGGAACGGTGACGGATCCTAGCGGCGCCTCCGTGCCCAATGCGACCGTTACGATTACGAATACCGGGACGGGGGTTTCACAAACCGAAACGACCGGATCAGACGGATCCTTCCGATTCTCGTTGGTTCCTCCGGGGAGCTACATCATCGACATCACGGCCGCCAGCTTCGCTGAAGTTCGAGCCAGCGGCATCGTGGTGCAGGCCAGTCAGTTGGTACCGTTCAACGTGAAATTGGAGTTGGCCAAAGGCAAAGAAATCATCGAAGTCATGGAGCATGCGCCGCTGGTGCAGACTGCCACTTCGGATTTGGGAATCCAAATCGACCGCAAGACGATTGAGAATGCTCCGCTGGTCGATCGCGACGTGTTCTCGACGCTGCCGTTCCTTGCTCCCCAGGTGCAACCAGGTCTGAACATGAATCCCGCTTCAGGCGGAGCCAGGGAATCGGGCACCGCGTATTTGCTCAACGGCGCCGATGACAACGACAACTTCAGCGAAGGCGCCATCAACATCCATCCTCCCCTTGAATCCGTCGAAGATTTTTCAATTATGACCAACAGCATGAGCGCCCAGTACGGCCGGGCGGCCGGCGCGGTGGTCAGCGCCAACCAGAAGTCAGGTACCAACAAGTTTCATGGCGCGCTGTACGAATTCAACCGCAATGCATCGCTGAATGCCGAAGACTTTTTCTCAAATCGCGCAGGTCTTGCGAAACCGAAATACATTCGCAACCAGTTTGGCGGCGAAATCGACGGCCCCATCAAGAAGGACAAGACGTTTTTTACGTTTGCTTACGACCGCATTAAGCTATCAGCAGGTTCGGCGGCTGCGAACACCTTCGTGCCTACCACCGCCGCCCTCGCTTATCTGCAGGCGAATGGCGGTCCACTGGCGAAGGCGGTTATCGCAGCCCGTCCACCCGTCACCTCGGATGCGCCTTGCCCCGGTACACCGTTCACAGGAGCGGGCACCGATTACTGGGGCAACAACGGTTTGCCGAATCCGGTCGGTTGTTTGTCGTTCTTTGATCCCAAGACGGACAAGGAAGATACCTACTATGCCCGCGTGGACCACAATTTCAGTGCCAGCGATCGGTTGAGCGTCAGTTTCAACTATTATCGGCAAACCTTCGACGACCAGTTTGGCGGTGGACCGTTGGTCACAACTGGGCCGATCGGCGCCTTCACTTTCAATCACTTTCACAATATTGCGGTTGCCGAAACTCATATCTTCAATCCGCGCGTATTGAACGAATTGACGATATCGCACAACCGCCACTATAACGTGTCACAAGAGGGGAATGGGACGGCAGACAAGCTCCCCAACATCTTTATCGATAACCAGAATGGAGGCTGCCTGGCATTCCAACTGGGAGGCGACGCCGAAGGTGGGCAGATAGTGGGCTTTACCCAGGATCGCTGGCAGTTGCAGGACAACCTCAGCTGGTCGGTCGGGCGCCATTCATTCAAATTCGGCGGCGGCCACCAGTACGGCATCTTCTACCGCAATTGGGATCTAGGATTGCCGGGGCAGTATGAATTTGGGGAGTTGGCTGCCATAAACAGTAGCGGCAACGTCATTACGCCCGCGAATGACGGCACGTTGCAAGCTGATGGCACGATCGGGAACATTCAAAGCGAGAGCAACGCCAACTTCGCTGGCGACTATCCGTACTTCCAGGAGACCTCGATTGATCCCGGTACGGGCGCAAAAGCGGATGCCTATCGACATTTTACCTATCATGATTGGAACGCGTTCCTTCAGGATGATTGGAAAGTCACTCCCCGATTTACGCTGAACCTCGGTTTGCGCTGGGACCGTTTTGGCGCACCTAGTGAAGTGAACGGGATTCTTTCGCAGTTCGTCAATATGGGCTGCAATCTTCTTGATCCCACATGCCTGGCCAGTTTGCGAATGGGTCCGACAGCTCGCATGTGGCCCACTCGAAACCACGACTTCGGGCCGCGTTTTGGTTTTGCCTGGGACGTACTTGGCAACGGAAAGATGGCAATTCGCGGTGGCTACGGCATCTCCTATGACCGTATCTTCGACAATATCTGGTCGAACGGAACCTGGAACCCTCCTTTCTACGCTTTAATCGATTTCCATGGCGACATAGGGGACTCCATCTTTTACTCTAACCCAGCCTCGATCGGCGCTGCGTATAACCCCAATGGGCCGAACGGTCCGATTCCATATCCGGGTAAACGCGTATCCCTCCGTTCCATGGATCAAAACATGAAGGATTCTTCGGCTCAAAATTACTATTTGGGAATAGAACACTCCTTCCTTTCAAACTTCCTGCTGCGACTGAACTACCAGGGCTCACTGGGGCGTCACGAGGCGATGCTAGAGAATCTCAACCGCTATAATGGAGACGCCTATGGCGTAAAATCCCCGACCAGTTTAAGTGCGATTCTTCCGAACCCGCTCTATAATGGTTTTAATTACCGCTCGAACAGCGTCAACTCGAACTACAATGCGTTTATGGCCGAAGTACAGAAGCGAACCAGCGCTGGGTTGGAGTTTCAAACCTCCTACACGTTCTCCAAGCTGCTGGACATCAACTCTGATCTATTCGCCGGTTGCTCGAACATCGGCGGTCTGGTCGGTACGACGGCGCCCTACTATTACATCGATAACAGCAAGCCGAGACAGCTTTACGGCCCGGCTGCTTTTGACCACCGGCATGCTTTCAAGTTCAGCGTGACCTACGAAATTCCGTTCCTCAAGTCGCAACAGGGATTCGTCGGCCATGCTCTAGGGGGTTGGTCCGTTGGCAGCTTCTTCCAATTCTATTCCGGCCATCCAGTGGACGTTTACAACGGGCGCACACGCGTGGCAGCGAAGGTGCCATTCGGCGGGACTTTGACCAACGGATCCGTCTGCGCCAATGCAACAAATGGTTGCGCGCTCCTCGATCAGAACGGCGTTGTGTACAACATCGGCGGCGACTACAACCTTGACGGTACGGCAAACGATCATCCTAACTTCGTTGGCTCCAGCGTTTCCTCCTTCTATAACAATGGGGGCGCTAGCCCGGCAGACGGCTTCTTTGCTGACAACAGCCAAATTGCTTGCAGCGCGGCCGGTATCCCGTCAGGCCTGATGAACGCCACGGGAGGAAATTGCCCGAAGGCCGGCGTAGCGAATGCCTTCTTCGCGAATCCCGCGTACCCATCAGGAAGCACTCCGTTCGATCGTTTTGGGACGTTGGGCAGAGACGTGTTCCACGGGCCCCCCTTCTCCGAATTGGACGTGAGCCTGAACAAGAGCTTCAAGCTCTCGGAAAGGCTCAAGCTAGATTTCCGCGCACAAGCGCAAAACGTCCTCAACCATCCCAGCTTCGACTGCCTGATCACGAACTTGGCTAGCAGCCAATTTGGCAAAGCCCAGTGCCTCTCGCAGACCTATCAGAATCTTGGGATAGGCAACCCAATCGCTCGCGTCATGTCGCTTGGGTTGCGCCTGGCGTTCTAACTCGAAACGTCATCATCGTACAATTGGCCGGCTCCCTGGGTTTGTTTCCCCATGGAGCCGTTCTTTTTGCGTTAGGTCGCCAGGCGTGTTCTGCTATGGAAGGTGCCACGGTGTACGAGTGTGCTGGGCCCTTGCTACTTCACAGGTATCAGGTCGAACTTGCCGGAGCCTTCCTGATAAAACAGAGCGCCTTCGGTTTTGTCGCCGCCGCTCCAGTGTTTGTGGCCGCCGGGGATGAATATATATTCGCCGGGCCCAACACGCTTTTCGCCGGCGTCATCCTTATAGAGATAGGCGCCTTTGATGACGACGCAGGAAACGTCGTTGGTGTGAGTGTGCATACCAGCATCGTAGCCGGGCTCGAATTTGGTAAATGTTGCATGAGGACCTTTGTCCGGGTCGCCCCGGAGGACCTGCATGGAAGGGCCGCCCCCAGGGATCGGCGTATATGTGGCCTTCTCTGAAGATACATAGACGACTTTCTTAGCTTTCTGAGCCTGCGCAACGCCTACGAAAGCGGCGACGATGGTTGACGCTGCGATTGCCAACACGATCAGCGATTTTTTCATCTTTGTCTCTCCGTGATTTTCTAAACCGGTGTCTGGGTGTGACCGCCGGTTGGGCACGGTTATACACGAATGCAGCCGATAGTGGAATCTGGTTCATCAACCAGAATCAACCAGCCCAGGCTTAAGAGGCTTAAAGCGCGAAAGCGCGAGCGTGCGTTGACTTTTGTGGGGCCGGTCTCTAGAATTAGGGTTTGTCTCTATAGGGAAAGGTGTGACTGATTGCGATGAGGACGTACGTAGCCAAGGGTGAAGAAGCCGAAGCTCTGAAGGTCGGCAAGAATTGGTTTGTGGTGGATGCTACGAACCAGGTATTGGGCCGTCTGGCGACCAAAGTGGCGCGGGTGCTGATCGGCAAGGATAATCCGAGCTTTACGCCGTATCTGGATTCGGGCGATCACGTAGTGGTGATCAATGCGGACAAGATTCGCTTGACCGGTAATAAGATCGAGCAAAAGGTTTATTATTCGCACAGCGGGTATCCCGGCGGATTGAAGGAAGTTCCAGCGAAGCGGGTCCGGGAAGCCAAGCCGGAATGGATGGTACGCGAAGCGATTATCGGTATGTTGCCGAAGAACAAGTTGCGCGCGCGGCGGCTGAAGAAATTGCGGATTTATCGCGATGCGGCAGGGCTGGCTCGGCATACGGGGCAGAAGCCTACGCCGATGGCAGTTTAAGATATTGCAGTCGGAATGAAGTAAGGATGTAAACAAGCAAGAAGCGATGATGCCCTATGGCATTTAGAAGTTGGGCCGCTTCTATTTTACCGAACTTCCGCACGTTGGTGTTCCTTAGCAGGGAATTATCCGATCGCGAAGTTTGAGATAGAGATGGGCCGGAGACACGCGGCCTGGTCTCTTTACGCGGGCGCGAATCGCCCGGCGAACGGTTTGGATGGATTAGGAGGAAAGTTGAGCACTGAATCGAAGGCAAATACTTTCAAGACTTGGATTCACGGAACGGGACGGCGCAAGGAATCAGTGGCGCGCGTGTTTTTGCGCGCGGGAAGCGGCAAGTTCACGATCAACAAGCGGACGCTAGATGTGTATTTTCCGAATTTCGCGTGGAAGCACGATGCCATCGAGCCGCTGAAGTTCACCAGCCTGACGGACCAGGTGGATGTGGTGATTACCGCGCATGGCGGCGGCGTTGGCGGCCAGGCTGGAGCGGTACGCATGGGTTTGGCGCGGGCCATTTCGCGCTTCAACCCGGAGCTGCGGCCGGCTCTGCGGACCAATGGATTTTTGACACGCGATTCGCGCATGAAGGAACGAAAGAAGTACGGGCAGAAGGGCGCGAGAAAGAGATTCCAGTTCACGAAACGCTAAACGTTTTGTGGAGCGGTGCGAGCTCGGGCTCGCGAAAAGCTCCGTCCCGGTGAAAATCGGGGCGAGATCACGGCCGGCAAGAAGCCGGCAAGAGGCTGTTCTGAGGCGGAAGAGCAGCGGGGTAAACCCGCTGCCACTGAAACCCAGCAAGCAGCCATTCACTAAGGAGGAATAGTGGCAGTAGAAATTACCATGAAAGAGTTGTTGGAGGCCGGAGTACATTTCGGTCACCAGACGCGGCGCTGGAATCCAAAGATGAAGGAATATATTTTTGGCGAGCGCAACGGGATTCACATTATTGACCTGCAGAAAACCTTGAAGATGTTCCGCGAAGCGGGCCGCTTCGTGAGCGATCTTTCCGGACAAGGCAAAACGGTTTTGTTCGTCGGCACCAAGCGCCAGGCCCAAGAAGCTGTCTCGGAAGAAGCGAAAAAGTGCGGAGCGTTCTTTGTGAACCACCGCTGGCTGGGCGGCACGCTGACCAACTGGGCGACCCTGCAGAAGTCCATCAAGCGGCTGAAATTATTGAAAGCAATGACCGAAGACGGCCGCATGGAACAACTTTCGAAAAAAGAACGCGCGCGGCTGGACCGGGAGATGAAACACCTCTTCCAGAACCTGGAAGGCATCGAAAATATGACGCAGATTCCCGATGCCATGTTCGTGATCGATTCCAACGCGGAAGAAATTGCCGTGAAAGAAGCGCGCCGCATGGGCGTGCCGGTGGTTTCGGTGGTGGATACGAATTGCGATCCGGACGTGGTGGACTGGATTATTCCGGGCAATGATGATGCGTTGCGGGCGATTCGTTTGTTCACTTCAAAGATTTCGGAATCGGTAGCCGAAGGCAAAGCGGCTTACGAGCAATCGCGAGTCGGCGATCAGAAAGCTGCCGCGGACCAGGCATTGGCGGACGGCGTGGAATACGTGGACACCAGCGCCTACGAACAATACGAAAAGCAGGAAGGCGACTTCGTGGAAGCCACGACGGAAGAAGCCGCGGTACCGACGGAAGCCACAGTCCCTGCAGAAGACGTCAAAGCATAAGAGTAGGCCTACGGGCAGGAATGAAAGATGGCCCGTTCCAAGGCAACTTGGAGCGGGCCGTTTTGCAAGTAGCGGGAAGACCGCGAAAATCGAATTTCAGACAAGAGAAAGGGTTTCAGGGTTTGTACCCTGCCCGCCGCAGGCGGGCTCGCAGACCCTGAGGTAAAAAGGATGAGTACACCGAATACAGCCATGGAAGTTCCAGCGAAGCTCGTAAAGGAATTGCGTGACCGCACCAACGCGGGATTCAATGACTGCCGCGCAGCTTTGGCAGAGGCAGGCCTGGACATCGAGAAGGCCATCGCCATTCTGCGCAAGAAGGGACAAGCGGCGGCCGCGAAGAAAGCCACGCGCGAAGCTACGGAAGGGCTCGTGGGTAGCTACATCCACGCCGGAGGAAAAATCGGCGTGTTGGTGGAAGTGAACTGCGAATCGGACTTCGTGGCGCGCACCGAGGCTTTTCAGCATCTGTGTCACGACATCGCGATGCATATCGCCGCGCTGGACCCGAAGTATGTGCGGCGCGAGGAAGTGACGCCGGAAATGCTAGAAACGGAGCGCGAGATTTATCGCGCACAGGCGCTGGCGACTGGCAAGCCGGAACCGGTGGTGGAGAAAATCGTCACTGGCAAGATGGAAAAATTCTACGAAGACAACTGCCTCTATGAACAGCACTATATCAAGGACGAAGGAACCACGATCCGCGAGATGGTGGCCAGCGCAGTTGCCAAGCTTGGCGAAAACATCAGCATCAAGCGGTTCGCGCGGTTCAAGGTCGGCGAAGTAACGGGAACGAGCGGGCCGGATACGGCGCCGGTTCCTGCGCCAGTCAAAGCTTGATTCGTGTTTTCAAAAACGTTTAAAGCGCCCCGGTTTTGGCCGGGGCGTTTTTTGTTGGCCGCAAGTATGGGGGAGCCTAAGCAGGATTGGAATTCGCGGCGGTGATAGTTGGCACTTAGTTTGTTACAATTCCGAGGATTTGAACGGGTGTTATCCACTCAGGATTTGTCGGTAGAACGGAGCGATATGGCCGCTGGAAAGACCGTGAAGAAGAGCTCCAGAAAAAAGCCGGCGTATAAAAGAATTTTGCTGAAGCTCTCCGGCGAATCGCTGCAGGGACCGCTGAGTCTGGGCGTGCACGGTGAAACGCTGCAATCGATTGCACGCGAGCTGAAAGAGGTGAGCGAACTAGGCGTGGAAATTGCGATTGTTGTGGGCGGCGGAAATATATTTCGCGGCGGGCGGCAAAAGGGATTCGAGATCGAACGCTCCACCGGCGATTACATGGGCATGCTGGCGACGGTGATCAATGCATTGGCGCTGCAGGACGCGCTGGAAAAGGTGGGCGTGTTTACGCGCGTGCTGAGCGCGATTGAGATGCACGAGGTTTGCGAGCCGTTTATCCGGCGGCGTGCCATGCGTCATCTGGAAAAAGGCCGCGTGGTGATTTTCGGTGCGGGCACAGGGAACCCGTATTTTTCCACGGACACCGCAGCGGCGCTGCGCGCGATGGAAATGAAGGCCGACGTGATTTTGAAGGCCACGCGGGTGGAGGGCATTTACGATTCCGATCCTGAGAAATTCGCGGACGCGAAGTTCATGGCGCAGATTACCTATCGCGATGTGCTGCACCGGGATTTGAAGGTGATGGATTCTACGGCGATTTCGCTGTGCATGGACAACGGCATGCCGATTGTGGTGTTCAACATGAATCAGTACGGAAATATCAAACGCGTGGTGATGGGCGAGCGTGTGGGTTCCCTGGTTAGACCGGCTTAGTGCGGGAAGTGAAGCGCAGTTGAATCGAGTTGAAGAGGATGAGATGACGACGATTGCGACGACGAAAGAAGCGATAGCGGCGGCCAGAACGCGGATGGAGAAAGCGGTGGACGATTTCCGCAAAGAACTAGCGACGGTGCGCACCGGCCGCGCCAACGCGGCGATCCTGGAGAGTATCCGCGTAGATTTCTACGGAACACTGACGCCCGTCAATCAGCTGGGGACGGTGACGGTGCCGGAGCCGACGATGCTGGTGATTTCGCCGTGGGATCCAAGCGTGGTGGCGGCGATCGACAAAGCGATCCGCGCGAGTGATCTGGGATTGAATCCGACCAATGACGGCAAAGTGGTGCGGGTGCCGATTCCTTCGCCTACGGAAGAGCGGCGAAAAGAATTGGTGAAACATATTCACAAGGTTTTAGAAAATCACCGGACGGCGGTGCGCAACATTCGCCGCGACATCAAGGAAGCCATTGACAAACTGGAGAAGGATAAGAAAATCAGCCAGGACGAGCAGAAGCGTTCACTGGATGAACTTGAAAAGGTTTCGCACTCGGAGACTAAGAAAATTGAGGATTTGAGTGCGCTGAAGGAAAAGGAATTGATGGAGGTTAAGTAGGGGATCAGTGACTGGTGATTCGTGACTCGCAGACGAACCCTCCTTTCCGGGAGGGTTTTATTTTGCAGGGAACTTCCGTCGCGAGGTTTACTTCTGGGACGGCTGACTTGGTTGCAGGGTGAAGAGCTGTGACTGATCGGCTTGCACAGCGTGGAGGAAAGCGTTCAGGTCGCCTGCCCGCGTGGCCGGAATTTCCCGTAAGATGAAGTGGAGTTTGCGCGTCGCGTGAATCGTGTTTCCTTGTGCGGAATACGTGGAAGAGAACGTTGCGTAGTTGCGTTCCACGGACGTGCCGCTGGGAGCCTGCGCGGTCGTTCCTTCCGGCAGAGTTACGGTTGCATCGAGATCGATTTCCAGCGGCGTCCCGAGATCGAGGGATTTTTCCCCAGCGTTACTCGGTGCAGCTGATGGCGCTTCAGGAAGTCCCGGCATCGGCAACAACGCGGGAATGCGCACCGTTTTCTTGGACCAATCGACAAATTTTGGTTGCGTGATTTCGTACTCGACCGTAAACGGTTCCTTGGTCGCGTAAGGATCGGATGCAGTCACATTCGTGATCTGTCCACGAAAGCCGTCCGAAATGGCGAGCAACTGGGCGACGTCTTTCCATTTGTCTCTCGGCGTCTTGTGAAATGCGACCCGCAACAATAATTCATTCTGGGCGCGCATCGAGTAGTGCACTTTCGCCGTCAGTCCACCGTCCGTAGTGATGCTCGCCTCGGTTTTGACTTTTTGAACTGCAGGAAACGGAGATACCGCTGGTATTTCCACCCACGGCCCTGACCTGGATTCCGATTCGTAATACATTTTGGATGGCACGATTCCACATCTTCCGGTTCCGGGTCGAAGCACTCCAAAAGGAGCGACTTCCAAGCTGGGATCCAGCAAAATTCTGGAGTTAAGAATGTGCGTAATTACGCCCACGTGCTTGAAGAGCGACGGCATGGGCAGAGAACTTTTCTCGCAGGCACCCATCAGGACTGGCCATGTCTTTAGGTTAGCGGCAGCGGCTATGGAAGCTAGAAGGACATATTTGTCCTCGGGATTTGCATATCCCGAGGACAGAATAGCTGCGGCTCGTCGCTGCACAAATCCGGACGAACCGAGTTGCAGATCAACGGTTGTAATCTTTTGCGAAACGAAATCGTAGATGGCCATCATCCTGCCGGTGTCCGTTTTGCAAGATTTCGTCAGATCCTTAGCCTTGGTAACAATTTCATCCGGACGCTGCGCGTTCTCGTAGTCCTCTGCTCGTTTTTTGCGGGCCGCGGGCGTCCCCGCAATATCGAGCCGGCCCTCAAACGGGATGAGCACTTGTCCAATCCGCTCGGATAGGTCTCCCCAATCCGCGAAAGTGGAAACCATTAAGTCTGGAACATCCGTGCCAAGCGGTTTAGGGGCGCTTACGTCCCAGGTGTATATGACCCCTGGTTCGACGTCTCCTGGTTTGTCAATTGATCCGGGAGGCGTCTCGGGGTTGATTCGTACGTGGGCTTTAGGAAGGAGCGGAAGCTGCAGAACAAAAATTTCCTGAGAGACGATTCCGGTGCGGTCGAAGGTGTGATCGAGCCAGAAGTCGGGCGCTAGCGGATGATGACTCGTCGTGGTGATGACGCGATATTCGAGGAGGTCTCCGGGCTGGAGGCCGAGGATGCGGACAGATTTTACGCGGACGTCTTGATAGGCGGGGGCCTCAACTACCGCGGGATTGGGGTTGTCGGTGATAGCACCGGGGAGGATGTCTGCAATGCCGCCGCTCGCGTGTGTGATGCGGATCAGCGGGATTTCTACGGTTTGGAAGCCGCGGTTGAAATCGAAATTCAAGCGGCCGAACTGCTGCACACCGAGTTCGTTGTTGATTCTGACGCGTGTGTGGACTTCTTTACGGGAGTCGCCATTTATTGCGAAGCGGTATCTGGTTTCGAGTAGTTCAATTTGCGCGGCATTTTTTTCTGTTTCTGCCGGCTGTGATGAGCCTGACTGCTTCGCATCCTGCTTAGCGTCTTGCGGCGCAGTTTTTTCTGCAGTTTGTGCATTAGCGAAACCAGTAAGGACAGCGGCGACGAGGAGCCCGCCGACGGCGGAGGCCAAGTAATAACCGAGTACGGTGCGGCGAAAACGCACCCGCAGCGAAGAAGAACAGGAATCGAAAGAGAAGAAGCTGTGCACGAGATCCTCATTGATAAGTCTAGGCGCGGTGCAGAACGCGGTAAAGAATTGCGTTGCCATGAGTTTCGAAAAAGGCGAGTTCACTGGGTGCGGAAAAGTGAAACGAAATGCTCCACAATTCCGTCTGAGATGATAGGCTTTCGTCGGCAAAATTGAAGTGTGACCCCGTACGCGCTGGCTATCAGGCCAGCAAGGAGAAAAACGGATGAATAAATATTTTGCAGGGCTGGCTTTGCTCGGACTGCTGAGCGCGGGTGGATCTGCGCGGGCGGATGAAGTGCCCAAAGGTCCGGACGAAGACGGAACCAAGCCGGCGCTTACGCGGATCGCAGGCGAGGGCATGATGAACTCGCACGCCTTCCAGTACTTGACGGAATTGAGCGACGATATTGGATCGCGTGTCACGGGCACGCCGGCCGAGCGCAAGGCGGAAGAGTGGGGTGCGGCGAAGATGAAGGCCATGGGCCTGGAAAACGTGCGCCTGGAAAAATATACGGTTTGGAAAGGCTGGACGCGCGGAAGCGCGGATGCGCAATTGTTGTCGCCTACGGCTCACAAACTCCACGTGGATGCGATGGGATGGACGGGCTCGACGATAGCGGGCGGAGCGGAAGGCGACGTGGTCCCGGTCAATATGTTCGATATCGAAGAGGAAATCAAGAATGTCTCGAAATTGAAAGGCAAAATAGTTTTGGTGACGCAGAAAGGCCAGCCGAAAAAGAATTTCATGATGTTGTTCGCCAGTTTTGCGGATTTTCTGAAGGTTGCTCACGATGCGGGCGTAATCGCAGTGATTGGCGGGCAGGGCGGCTCGAAATCGCAGGGCATGAATTTGACGCACACCGGAATTCTTGGATTCGACACCGACTTCGCGATTCCCGTGGTGTCCATGACCGCCGAGGATCAAGGCCAGTTGGAAAGACTGATAGCGCGTGGAATTACGCCGCGGGTTCGCATCAATGTGCAAAACACATGGACCAGCGGGCCGATCGAGGCGGCCAACGTCGTAGGTGAAATTCGCGGGAGGGAGCATCCGGAACAGATTCTGGTGGTTGGCGGTCATCTTGATTCGTGGGATCTGGCGCAGGGCACAACAGACAACGGTTCCGGAATCGCGACAGCGCTGGGCGCAGCCGAAGCCATCATGCGTTCCGGACAGAAACCGCGGCGTACGATTCGTTTCGTATTGTTTACCGGCGAGGAGCAGGGGCTCGATGGTTCGTTTGCTTATATGAAGCAGCACGCCGCGGAAATACAGAATCACGTGGGCGATTTGATTCTGGATGAAGGACAAGGTCCGGTGACGGATTTTATGCTTGGCGGGCGCGACGACTTGGTCGCGGCGTTTCAGCCGTTCGCGACGTCACTGGCGAACGTTCGAACGATTAAAGTAAACGACAAGGTCGAGTCCGGGACCGATACTTTGCCTTTTTCAATTGCGGGACTCCCGGGAATTAACATGAACCAGGACACTTCCGACTATAAGTACACGCATCACTCGGCGGCAGATGCGCTGGAGGCGCAGAAGCCCGACGTGTTAACGCAGAATGCTACGCTCATGGCGTTGACCGCATTCTGGATTGCTGATCGTCCGGAGCGATTGGCGGCTCCGTGGCCTGCCGAGCGGACGGCCAGAATGTTGCGTTCACAGGGGCAGTATGAGGAGCTGAAAGCGTTTCACATTTGGCCATTCGGCGACCTTGGTGCCGATGAGAAACGCCCTGCAAAGCATTGACGAATATAGGTTTAGTTGTAAACTTGACTTTTCATCGGCGGCAGGGTCGAGGCCACTGTAAGGCGTTAATGCGAGTCCGTGGCAGAATGCGCAGGCAAGCGTTCTGCTGCTAAAAAGTGGCTGCAGGAGTTTTTCCTCAGCCCTTTCGAAAGAGATTTGACACATCGGATTTTCTTCTCTATACTTTGTGATTCGTCAGGGTTTATTTACCCTAGCAGTAGTACGGTACCGCAACTGTGCCGTACGTAGTTGGAAGGATCTTTACTCCCGGAACATAGCAAGACGGATTGGGAGTAAGGAGCGGCCGGATATGGGACGCCAGTCCCGCAAAGCCGAGTAAGCCTCTCCAAATCGATGCCAAGAGCGGAGTTCTGCCTCTTGGGGTGCGTGCGGAGTTTCTTGCTGGTACCTCCGGATTCGCAGTTCACCTTTCAGCGTAGTGTGCGCTCGCTGCAGTTGTCTGCGCGCGAAGCGAGCGGCGTGAAAATTTGTGCGCGCACGCGGGCTGACATTTTTATGTCAGGGTTTGTAGAACCAACCCTGAAACCCGAAAAGAGGGAAGACTGTGCCGACATTTTCGCAATTGGTCCGATTGGGACGCGAAGGAATTCGCACTAAAACGAAATCGCCTGCATTGGCGGGCTGCCCGGAGAAGCGCGGCGTTTGCATTCGCGTGTACACACAGACGCCGAAGAAGCCAAACTCTGCGCTGCGCAAAGTCGCTCGTGTGCGTTTGACGAATTCCATTGAAGTCACGACCTACATTCCCGGTATCGGACATAACCTGCAGGAACACTCGATCGTGCTGGTGCGCGGCGGACGCGTGAAGGATCTGCCGGGAGTTCGTTATCACATCGTGCGCGGCACGCTGGACGCTGCCGGTGTTGAAAACCGCAAGCAAGCCCGCTCGAAATACGGAGCGAAGCGTCCGAAAGCCGGCGCAGCGAAGTAAGCAGCGGGCAAGAAGTAGGAATTTCGAAGGAGCAAAAGAGCAATGCCACGTAAAGGACTCGTCAGCCGTCGCAAGCAGGAAGTCGATCCGGTCTATGCCAATGACCTGGTGGAAAAGTTTATCTGCTCGATGATGTGGGACGGCAAGAAGAGCACGGCGCAGCGCGTGTTTTACGGCGCCATGGATCAGATGGCCAAGAAGACCAACGACGACGCGTTGAAGCTTTTCAAGAAGGCGGTTGAAAACGCCAAGCCGTTGCTGGAAGTAAAAACCCGGCGGGTGGGTGGCGCGAACTATCAGGTTCCAGTGGAAGTGAATCCTTTCCGCCGTCAATCGCTGGCAATCCGCTGGATTTTGCAGTATTCGCGGGAGCGCGCAGGCAAGACCATGGTGGACAAGCTCGCCGATGAACTGATCGACGCAGCCAACGCGCGTGGCGGAGCGATCAAGAAGAAGGAAGACGTTCACCGCATGGCGGAAGCCAACAAGGCGTTTGCGCACTATCGTTGGTAAAAAGGGCGCTGGAAAGAATTTGAGGTTTTTGTGGCAGAAACAGCCGTAATTCGACCGGGAGAAAAGAAAGCTAGTCCAAGAACCATGGGCCGCGTATTCAAACTCGAAGACACCCGCAACATCGGGATTATGGCGCACATTGACGCCGGAAAGACTACGTCAACGGAGCGCATCCTGTTTTATACGGGTGTGACCTACAAAATCGGTTCGGTGGATGAAGGCACAGCCACCATGGACTGGATGGAGCAGGAACGCGAACGGGGCATTACGATTACTTCCGCTGCGACTACTGCATCCTGGACCGCAACGACAAAAAATATCGCGTCAATATTATTGATACTCCAGGGCACGTGGACTTTACGGTGGAAGTCGAACGTTCCTTGCGCGTGTTGGATGGCGCGGTGTGCGTATTCGATTCCGTCGCAGGTGTGCAGCCACAATCGGAGACCGTCTGGCGCCAGGCCGACAAGTATCGCGTGCCGCGCATCTGTTTCGTCAACAAGATGGACCGCATGGGCGCGGATTTTGATCACGTGGTTCGCACCATTCGCCAACGCCTCGGCGCTCACCCTGTACCCCTCCAGTTTCCACTTGGCCGCGAAGACAATTTCATAGGAATCATCGATTTCCTGGAGCAAAAAGTAGTGGTGTGGCTCGAAGAAACACTGGGCGCGAAATTCGAGATTTTTCCAGTGGAAAAGTTGTGGGACAAAGCGTTTGTCGATTCACGCGCGGATGTCGCAGCAGCGTTGAAGGGCTCCGCGATCGATAAAGCGTTTTACGACGAGCATCGCAACAAGGTTGTCGAATACATCGCCGAGCACGATGATGAAGTTTTGGACAAGTATCTTTCCGAAGGCACGCTGAGCCTGGAAGAGATGCGCAAGTCCATCCGCAAATCCACGCTGGCGTTGAAGATTGTGCCGGTGCTGGCAGGCTCCGCGTTCAAGAATAAGGGCATTCAGCCGCTGCTTGATGCGGTGATCGATTTTCTGCCGGCGCCGACGGATGTTCCTCCCGTTGAAGGCATCAACCCGGACACCGATGAAGTGGAATTGCGCCGCGCTTCCGATGAGCAGCCATTTTCCGCGCTGGCATTCAAGATTATGTCCGACCCGTTTGTCGGACACTTGACCTACATTCGTGTGTATTCCGGCGTGTTGCGTTCCGGCAGCTACGTCTTTAATTCCGGCAAGCGCACCCGTGAACGTATCAGCCGCTTGCTGCAAATGCATGCCAACAAGCGGGAAGAAATTGAAGAGATTTATGCCGGCGACATTTGCGCGTGTGTGGGACTGAAAAGCGTCAACACCGGCGACACGCTGTGCGACGAAAACAAGCAAGTGATCCTGGAGTCCATCGAATTTCCAGCTCCGGTTATTTCCGTAGCCATCGAGCCAAAAACCAAGGCCGATCAGGACAAGCTGGCTGTGGCCATGCAGCGATTGGCGCAAGAAGATCCGACTTTCCGCGTTTCCACCGAACCGGACACCGGGCAAACACTGATTTCCGGCATGGGCGAGTTGCACCTGGAAATTATCGTGGACCGCATGCTGCGCGAGTACAACGTGCAGGCCAATGTGGGGCGGCCGCAGGTTGCGTATCGTGAAACCATTCGCAAGAAGGCCGAAGCCGAAGGCAAATACATCAAGCAGACCGGCGGTAAGGGCCAGTACGGCCACGCGGTTATCGAGCTGTATCCGTTGCCGAGCGCTCAGCACGACAACAAGGCAGAGCTGTCCACGGATGATTTGGATGAACTCGCGAAAAAAGTTACCGGCAGCAGCAACCCCGGCAAATGGAAGTTCGACAAGGAACACCGTTTTCTTTTTATCGACAAAGTAGTTGGCGGATCGATTCCGCGCGAATTTATCGCGCCAGTGGAAGCTGGAATCCGTGAAGCGCTGGACAACGGCATTCTGGCGGGATTTCCGACCGTGGACATTGCAGTAGTGCTGACTGACGGCAGTTATCACGATGTGGATTCGAACGAAATGGCGTTCAAGATTGCCGGTTCGATGGCCTACAAGGAAGCTTGCGCAAAAGCCAAGCCGGTGTTGCTCGAACCGATCATGAAAGTGGAAGTAGTGGTCCCGGAAGAATATATGGCCGCGGTTTTCGGCGATTTGAATGCGCGGCGTTCGGCCATTCAAGGTACGGAAAATCGTGCCGGCAGCAACGTGATTCGTGTGGAAGTCCCGCTGGCACAGATGTTCGGATACGCCACGGACCTGCGCAGCCGTACTCAGGGCCGCGCAACGTTTACCATGCACTTTTCTCATTATGCGGAATTGCCGCCAGCTTTGGCGGAAGAAGTTATCAAGAAACAGCGCGGTGGAAAGTAGATAGCGGCAATAAACAAAACGGTCTGGGCAGTTTGGGCGACAATTCGATTTCAAGAATTTGATTTGAGGAGCGTACGGAATGGCCAAGGAGAAATTCGAGCGCAGTAAGCCGCATGTGAACATTGGGACCATCGGTCACATTGATCATGGCAAGACGACCTTGACGGCGGCGATTACCAAAGTTTTGTCGAAGCATAATCC
>Ga0073928_10003310_pt1 | contig 25699 bp, 29 predicted proteins | sample PaiPotPPA55metaG_FD_76969 | JGI IMG/M metagenome (GOLD analysis project Ga0073928, IMG submission 76969) | Iron sulfur acid spring bacterial and archeal communities from Banff, Canada, to study Microbial Dark Matter (Phase II) - Paint Pots PPA... ...
GAGCCTTGGTCAAGAAAAAGGAAAGAGAAAAGATCCCATCAAGTGAAGAGAAAAACGGGCCCTCGCAGCTCGTGCAGTCGAGGTGTCCCTTGACAGAGCCGACAACGTCATAGAGGGTGGGCCACGCTTTTGAACTGGGTGCCGCACTCTTTGGGTTTTGTTTTTGCAAAGGGTGCGGGTCTTGACTCTTCCTTGTTGATCCTTCGACGAATCCCTCTCCAATACTACTGGCTGGCGGGTGGCTATGTAGTGTAGACGAAGATCCGAGTATTTTAACCGTGGTAGATAACTACCACATCTGTGGTAATCTATGACCACATGCTTGAACTGCGATCCAAGGCGAGGCGCAAGCTGCTGGCGTATTACTTCACAAACCCGGCGGCGCGGCACCATTTGCGGGATCTAGCGGGGCGGCTGAAGGTCGACCCATCGAATTTGTCGAAAGAGCTTGGGCGGCTGGAGCGCGAGGGGCTGTTTCAGTCGGAAGTGAGCGGGCGGCAGAAGTATTTTCAGCTGAACCGGGCCTATCCCCTGTTCAATGAGGTGCGCGGCATCGTTGCGAAAACGATTGGGGCTGTGCCCCTGATTGCGGAATCGCTCAAGAAAATCGATGGAATCGACGAGGCATATTTGTACGGTCCTTTTGCGCGGGGGAGGCAGGATGCGGCGAGCGACATCGATGTGCTGGTGATTGGGACTCCTCGCAATGATGTTTTAGTAGGGGCGGTGAGGAAGCTAGAGCGCCAGCTTGGGCGCGAAATTAATTACACGGTCCTGGCGGTGAAGAAGTTCAAGTCCCGCCGGGATCGAAAAGACGCCTTCCTTGCAAATGTCTGGCACAACAAACGCGTTTCCTTGATTGGGCCGGATGAAAAAGCTCAAACCACACGTCATCGACTGGCCGCAAATCGACCGCTTCCCCGCAAGCCTATACGTTGAATTGGGCGGAGGGCGGGTATAAATACTGGCAACTTCGGGTAAGCAAGAGGTTAGGAGCTGGCGTCTTTGATGTCGTCGTGCGCTCGCTTGAGAGCGTTTTTCGATTCTGCCCTCGCATTCACGTCTGGTTTGAGGAGGTCGACCGCTTTGTCCAGTGGCATGGCCTTGCCGCCTGCGGGACCCGCGCATGAATCGGCTACTGGTTTCGGTTTAATCCCAGTCACATCCCATTTCAGGCAAGTGAATTCAATTTGGTGATCGTGGGCCAAGCGGAGCACAGCGATGCAGCCCGTCAGCTCCTTGAACGCCGAACAAACGTCCTGCAACTCTCTATCAGCAGGCAGGATTTTCAAAATTCGCAATTGTTTCGTCAGACCGTCCTCGAGATGGCCATCCGAGGCGAGTTGGTCATTGGCCGACTTCGGGCCTCGTTTTATCAATTTGACGGGGTTGTATCGGGAAGGATTGTACCAGCGAGGCGAACTCTCACCGGTTTTACTCTCGGAGTCTTGCGAAGCGATGGCAGCAGCGCAGAGCAGAGTGCCCAGCGCAACGATCGGAAATGCGCGACTGAGGATTCGCATGTAGCGGCTCCCGCGGGGCAACACGGCGGGCGACTATTATTACCTCAAATCACGAACTCTTGTCGAGATTAGTAAATTACGCGCCGGCAGGCAGGTGGCAAAGCGGACGTGGTCCGTTGCGTGCCTACGTGCTGGCGGTGTTCCCGCACGAACTGATCGACATCCTCTTCTTCTGGCCATTCTTCATTGGCCGGATTCCTTGCGCTTCAGCCAGTTCCGCCAGAGTGGGCGTCGCAAAAAACTGTCCCGCAAGCTTCTTTCGCCCATTGACCGAACCGCGCTGGACTGGCCGCTTTACTTCCCTCGTCTGCCTTACCCGCTTGTTTTTCGATAGTTTCGCCATCGCGCAGCCTCGCGCTGTCAATAGCTCCATGCTAACACTGTGGCCCGGCTGATGAGGGCGCGGATTGCTTCCTGAATTTCCTCAATAACGCGCTCGGCAGCGCCGAGATTGTCAGCGGCGATGTATTCCCAAATTTCGGTTAGGTCTGTGAGCGCGTCCGGATGGAGAACAAATGCGCTCATGCACGGCGGCGGTCCTGGCTCTTTTGGCGCAGACGGGCAATGGCGTCTTCGCCGTCGATGGGTTGAACGCGGCCGCTCTTGATGTCATCGCAGCGGCCATCCAGCATGTTGCGCACTTCGGTTAATTCTGCAAGGTAACCCGACATCGCGTCCTCGACTAGATCGTCTGGCGCGCGACCGGTCGTCGCCGCGAGTTCTTGAACGCGCGATTCAGTTTCGGGCTTGAGGTGCACAACCATAACCGTCAGTCTAGAGACGTGCTTGGGAACTGTCGAAGCGATTTTAGCGTGGACGGACTGCCTGATTGGATGGCAAGAAACCTGCCTCAGGCTGTCGACGTTCGACCCCTTAAAACGACCGTTCACCCTCTAAATTCGACCATTCCCTGTAAATTACTTTACCTTCCGGTACTCCGATGCTACCATTTTACATGTTTCGCCCACGCCATCCGCTTCCCCGCCCCGATCTTACCCCCGTGTCCCTCCGCGTTTCTTCGTCTGCTGAACTTTGCGCACGGCGTTTACCCCGACCCGGTCGGGGCATCTCTGCGTTAAGCCCTCGTTGCCGCACTCTTTTGCAAAACACCGTGCGTGTACCCTCGCCACCAAAAACCTTCCCTCGCTTTCTCTGCCCTCCCGTCGCTAACCCCTTTAGAATCCGCACTTGCAAAAAATGTGCTCGTAACCCGTTTAGAATCCGCACTTACAAAACACAGGACTTAAAGTCCTTTAGAATCAGCACTTACAAAAAACGGGCCGGGGGTGGGGTCTTATTGTTAACCAGCTATCCGAGAAGGATAGCTGTCCCGAGGAGCATCGCGCGACGAGGGACCTCTCTACAAATCCGGCGAAGGATTTCTGTCCCCAACGCGCTCTCTGCGTCTGCGGGACGACCATCGGCAGTGAGGGACCTCTCCCCATACCTGATAAAGGTCTCTGCCCCGAACGACGCGCAACGAGGGAGTCGACAGCGGTACGAATCTGCTCGACGCAGTCCAAATCTGAGCGACACAGCTCCATGCGAAAGGAATAATTAAGTATGTCCGGTGCGTTAGAGGCGATCGTGTGGGGCGGCGCAACCTGCGGCATTCTCGACGGGCTCGCTGCAACCACACACCTCGGACTGAAAAGGATTGAGCCGGTGCGCGTATGGCAGGGTGTCGCGAGCGGCCTGTTAGGCGAGCCTGCGTTCCGCCGTGGCTGGGCCAGTGGAGGCCTCGGACTATTTCTACATTTCGTCATTGCGTTCACCGCTGCGGCGGTGTTTGTCGTGGCCTGCGGTCAAATTCCCGTTCTCGCGCGGTCGTATTGGATTTCGGGGCCGCTTTACGGCGGGCTAGTTTTCCTGGTGATGAATCTGATCGTCGTGCCGCTTTCCGCGAGACCCAAAAGACCGGCGTCCACAGCGGACAGGATCGTCCAACTGATGATTCATGTGGTTTTTGTCGGGTTGCCGATTGCGATTGCCGCCAAGCAATTTCTATTTTCTGACTAGCACGGAGGGAGCATGAGCGCAGTAGCTGCGGCGCCGTTGCCTGAACGAAGACCGAATCCAGCGCTGGCTATTCTGGTTGGAGGTTTGTTAGCAGGAGCGCTGGACCTCGCCTCTGCCTTCATTACCTTTGGAGCGCGCGTGCCGCGCGTCATCGCCGCCGGCCTGCTTGGCCGGACGGCATTGCAGGGAGGCGCGGGCACGTATGCGCTCGGTATTTTTTTGCAATTCTTCATCGCAACTTCCGCAGCGGCCCTATATTACGCGGCGAGCAAAAGACTTGCATTCCTCAAAGAGCATCCTCTTGTGTGCGGTTTGTTCTACGGTATCGCTATTTTTCTGGTCATGAATCTGATTGTCGTGCCGCTTTCCGCGCTTCACGGCCGCGGCCCATTCCAGCTTGCAGGGCTCATTCAAGGTTTGCTGGTGCACATGTTCCTTATCGGCTTGCCCATTTCGTTGAGCGTCCGCCACTTTTCAAAATAAAAAATCACGGTTGCGCTACAGCTTGACGCGACGCGCGCTAAAACTCTTTATCTGCTCCCTGGAGGCACGTAGCGGGAAGAGGGCAGCTTGAGCGCTGCATTGGGGTGTGACAAGATGCGAGGGTTGTACGAGATCGGAGAGCAAAATGGCGGCGAAGGTTGTGTTGGTGGCAGGCGGGACGGGGGGATTGGGGCGGGCAGTGAGCCTGGCGTTTGTGGAAGAGGGCGCGCGAGTGATTGTTACGTTTCACAGGCCGGGGGATTTGGACGAATTGAAGAAGGCGGCTAGCGCGAAGCTCGTAGCTGCCGATGGAGCGTCGCTGGAAGGGTTTAGCGTGGACGTAACGGACGAGGTCGCGGTCGCGAGACTGACGGATGGAATTGTGGAGCGGTGCGGCCGGCTGGATTGCCTGGTCAACACCGTCGGAGGATATGCAGGTGGAATAAAATTGTGGGAGTTGGAGACAAAAGTTTTTGAGCAGATGCTAGCGCTGAACCTACGGGCGGGATTTATATTGGCGAGGGCGGCGGCGCGGGTGATGGTGAAGCAAGGAAGCGGGGCGATTGTGAACGTGGCGGCGAAGGCGGCGGTGGATCATGCGGCGGGGGCAGCGGCGTACGCGGCTTCAAAGGCGGCGGCGGTGGCGATGATCGATTGTTTGGCGGTGGATTTGAAAGGCACGGGTGTGCGGGCGAACTCGATTATGCCTAGCGTCATTGATACGGCGGCGAACCGGAAGGCGATGCCGAAAGCCGACTTTGCGAAATGGCCGAAGCCGGAGGAGATTGCGCGAGTGATTTTGTTTTTGTGCAGCGACGCGGCGAAATTGATTCAGGGAGCTGCTCTGCCGGTGTATGGAGATAGTTGAGGATTGCGTTGAAAATTCCATCCAAGCTTCATTTTAAGATTTTGGAGAGGTGGCAAAATGTCGATACGACCGGTGAAGAGGCTGGTGGCGGCGAAGCCAACCGTTGAGGGTGCAGGAGTGCATTTGCGGCGGGCTTTTGGATTTGGGAATACGGCGGACTTCGATCCGTTTTTGTTGCTGGACGATTTTCGGAATGACGTGCCGGAGGATTATTTGGCGGGGTTTCCCTGGCATCCGCACCGCGGGATCGAAACGATTACCTATGTTTTAGCGGGCACCGTGGAGCATGGCGACAGCATGGGTAACCACGGGGAGATCGCGCCGGGCGACGTGCAGTGGATGACGGCGGGAAGCGGAATCATTCACCAAGAGATGCCGAAGGGAGATCATGCGGGTCGCATGCACGGGTTTCAGTTGTGGGCGAATTTGCCAGCATCGCTGAAAATGACCGCTCCGCGATATCAGGAAGTGAAAGCGCCGGAAATTCCAGAAATTAAGGACGACGACGAGACGCATGTGCGTGTGGTGTGCGGAAATTTTTGGGGCAAGAGCGGACCGGTGGATGGAATTGCGGCGGAGCCGATTTATCTGGACGTGTCCGTGCCGCCGGGGCGGAGGAAGACTTTGCCGGTGGGGACTACGCGGCATGCGTTTGCGTATGTGTTCGCGGGGTCGGGAAAGTTTTGCAATGCATCGGAGCCTTTAGCGGTGCCGACCGAAGCGGTGGGATGGCTGGACACGGCTCCTCCGGTGGCAGCGGATAACCGGTCGCTGGTTTTGTTTGACCGCGGGGATGAAGTGGTCGTGCAGGCGGGCGAGGAGGGGATACGGTTTCTGCTGGTGTCGGGAAAGCCGCTGGAGGAGCCGGTGGCTTGGTACGGGCCGATTGTGATGAATACGCAGGAACAGTTGCAGCAAGCATTTAAAGATTTGGAGAAGGGGACGTTTTTGAAGGGACAGAAATAGAGGAAATTGAGGATGGACAGGAGATGGAGGAGAAGCGGAGGATTGGAGTGAACAGGAGACACGCGATGAAAATGCAGCGATGCCTAGGAATAATAATGCTGACGTTTGCCGGGAGCTTAGCGTTGGCGGGCTGCACAGGCGATTCCGCGGATCGCGAAAAGACGATCCGGGAGCAAGCGGCCAAAGCTGCGGCGGAAGCCAAGCCAAAGATTGAAGAGGCGGGACGGGCCGTGAAGGCGGCCGTGGATGGCGCGAAAGAAGGCTGGGAAAACGGCGAGCAGAAAAAGCTGGATCTGAATGCGGCCACCGTGGATGAGTTGACGGAATTGCCTGGGATTGGGAAGCACGAGGCGAGGCGGATCGTGGCCGGGCGGCCTTATCACGATAAACACGAGTTGGTGAGCAAAAAGATTCTACCCACCTCAGTCTACGAGAAGTTGAAGGACGAGGTAGTGGTGCGGTAGCCACGCAGCCGTCACCGCGAAGTACGGCGGACAAAGTTCCCTACAAAATTTGCAGGTCGGTTTTTTGGAAGTCAGTTCCCTTCGCCAAGAGCGGCTCAGAGGAAACTTTTGAGAGCGCGTAGGCGAAACAATCGCCAAAATTGAGTCCTGCGGGATGCCGCCCCTTTCCGTATTTTCTCCAAGCCTGCCTCGCAACAGAGAACTGTTCGGAGTCCACCGAGACAATCTCGATTGCGGCCTTTTGAATCAGGATGTCCAACTCATGACCACCTACCGTATTCAGCCGGGATTCCGAGACGATAGCCGTTTCCAGTGCATTCGCGGCCGAGAGGAGGCGGACGCTTGCTTCGGTAATCAGATCGACAAAATGGGAACGCTCCGGCTCTGCGAGGAGTATGGCAAGCAATACGGATGAATCAATGACCACTACCCGGCTCCACACTGCCGCTGGTTGGGATTCCGTTTTCATCATAGCCAAGGATCTCATCGTCGGTGCGTTCGTCATTCAGCCTTGGAAGGGCGTCCACACGCGCGAGAATGTCCGCAATCTCCTCCCTGAGCGCTTTAGACTTTCGGCGGCCGCGGACACGCTGTAGGCGGTCTTGAAGAGACTTCGTGATGACCTCGGTGATGGTTTCACCGGTTTCTTTGGCAAGTTGCCGGGCTAACTGCTCGGTTTGCGGATTTTTGATACTGATGGGCATGAGCGGCTAATCCCAGAGACTAGTTTAGCAAAAGGCTTGTATGGAATCTATACTTTTGTACAGATTCTATACAAGCCTTGAGAAAAGGCTATACGGGCTTCCTTACCAAGCTGTCCTTTATACATAACTAGAATCGACTCGGCTGTTATTGCTCGCGGAGGGCGACGACGGGGTCGACGCGAGTGGCGCGGAGAGCGGGAACGTAGCTGGCAGCGAAGGCGACGGTGAGAAGTATGGCGGAGACGGCACCTAGGGTTACAAAGTCGGTGGACTTGACGCCATAGAGAACCGAGCTTAGGGCACGGAAGAGAAGGAACGACAGGACAATTCCTACCGCAGTGCCGATTAATGCCATGCTCATTCCCTGCTTCAGGATTATGCCTAAGACGTTTGAACGCTGCGCTCCTAATGCGGTGCGAATGCCGATTTCCTGCGTGCGCTGACTGACGGAATACGAGACGACGCCGTAGACCCCTACCGAAGCGAGCACTAAGCCGAGAAACCCGAAGGCACCGACGAGCATCGCGCCGAGACGCGCTGGCAGCAAGGGTTTGCCGTATTGGACGTGGGCATCCATGGTGGTGACGGCAAAGACGGGAAGATTCGCGTCGAGCTGGCTAATTTGGTCGCGAACGGCAGGGACGAGCAGTTGCGGATCATTTTGAGTGTAGACGAAGAGGTTTGCGCCGGAGTTGTAGCGCTGAGCGATCGGAAAGTAGACGTAGAGCTGGGGGGTTTCATAGAGGAAGAGATATTTGCCAGTGCGGGTGAGGCCCACGACCTGGATCGGCGGGCCCTCTTTTTGCGTGCGAAATATTTTGCCGATGGGATCCTGGCCGGGCCAGATTTTTTGGGCGAAAGCTTCGTTGATGATGGCAACTTTGGGCGCGGAGTCGGAATCAGCGTCGGTGAATTCCCTTCCCCGGATGACCGGAGTGCCCGCGGTGCGGAAGTAGCTTGGTTGAACCATGTCGTCGAAAACGACGTCCGTAGTGGTTTTGTCATCGATGACCCGGCCGTCGGGATACACGTTGACGCCGGAATTGTCATAGCCCATGGGGACATAGGCAGAGACTGCGGCGTCGCGGACGCCAGGCAGCGAGCGCACATGTTCGGTGAGCTGCTTGAAGAATTGCTGGCCACGCTCCTCGGTGTAACCCTGAAGGCCCAGATCGACAGACATCATCAGCGTGTGATCGACGCGAAAACCCATGTCCATGTGGGCGGAGTTTTGGAGGCTGCGGATAAAAAATCCCGCGCAAGCAAGAAGCAATAGAGAAACAGCGACCTGCGAAACAACGAGTGCGTTGCGGAAGCGATGATGGCTTGCGGAACCACCTCCGGAACGGCCTCCGGCTTTGAGCGTGTCGGCTAAATCGGTTCGAGAGGCCTGAAGAGAAGGGATCAAGCCGGCAACAATGCCCGTCGCGAGGGCCGCGAAAAAGGCGAAGCTGAAGATGCGCCAGTCGAGACGTAGATCGAAGAGGCGCAGCGGAATGTCCGTGGGGATGTGAATGCCGGTGAGGGCCATGCCCGCCCAGCGCGCGAAAAGCATGCCGAGAATGCCGCCGAAGACGGAGAGCAGGACAGTCTCGGTCAAGAGCTGGCGCACCATGCGCCAACGGCTGGCACCGAGAGCAACGCGAGTGGCGAATTCCTTTCTGCGGCCATTGGCGCGCGCGAGAATGAGATTCGCGACGTTCGCACAGGCGATCAACAGAACAAGTCCGACGAGCAGCATAAAGACGATCACTGCGGTGGACATGAAAGCACCCAAGCCGGGTTCAGGACGAGCGCTCAGTTCCGGCAAAACGAGCAGAGACAATCCTCTGTGGGAATCTGGGAAATCCTGAGCCAAGCGGCGGTTGACGGGTTCGGCAGCGGCCATGGCTTGCGTAGGACTGACACCAGGCTGGAGGTAACCCAACACACGAAGAAAACTAGCGTTACGGTTGGTAAGCGCGTCGGCCTGAGTGGGATCAAGCAGACCTACAGTTGATAGGGGAAGATAGAAGTCCGGCTCGATGAAGTAGTACGCGCCGAGATAGGACGCGGGCGCAACTCCAATAATCGTGAAGGCGTGATTGTTGACCTGAACGTTTTGACCAATGACTTGAGGATCGCCGCCAAAGCGCTTTTGCCAGAACTTGTAGCTGAGAACTATGAGTGGGTCCTTGTTTTGGACCCAACCTTCCTCCGGCGCAAAAGTGCGCCCAAGGGCCGGTTCAATTCCGAGGGCGGAGAAGTAATTGCCGCTGACCATATCGACCCAAGCACGCTCCGGGCGGCCCTGCACGCCAAAATTGACGGGAGACGGCGAGTAAACAACGAGGTCGGAGAAGACGGTCTTAAGTTGGCGGTAGTCCTGGAAATCGGGGTAGGCAAGGTTGAGAGGAAACTGAAAATCACGAGTCTTGGAGGCAAGCACAACGAGCTGCTTGGCATTCTTCACAGGTAATGGCCGCCAGAGCATGCCATTGAAAACGCTGAAGATGGCAGTGTTTGCGCCGATACCGAGGCCCAACGCAAGCATGGCGATGAGCGTGAAGCCGGGACTCTTCAGGAGCATGCGAAAAGCGTAGCGCAGGTCTTTCCAGAAAGTTTCCATGGGAGTCCCCCTCGCGGGCGTCGGTAGAAGTAACGAACGGGCACCGCGAAATGTTTCATAAGAAGTCCGTTATTGCGAGGAATAGGGCGATTGGGTATGGGTCAATTCTCCGGCAACGCGCCTTATCGAGACTCGACCAAACCTCCTATCCCCAGGCGGTAAGAACAACATGCCTATGAAAAGAAATTGGATTGCGCACCTCTGCGTTTGCGATTGGAGTCCTGCGTGTACTCCTCATTGCGGTTCCCCAAACGCAAGAGGGGCCTGAAACATTGACTACCTTGAGGCGACCTGTCTCGATTCATTGCGAGGTGCGTTTTTTTGCAATACGCGAACGAAATGGCGAGCCGTTGCGGGAATGGCAACTTTGTGGCTCAGCAAGATTGCTCTTGCTGAAATTTTGCGGCCGTAAATCCGCTCGTTCGCTTTGTTGTCTGGACGCAGGGTGGAACCCTCGAGGGAAATGCCGGCAAATAGTCCGCGGGAACGCGAATAGCTCAATATCTCCGCGCGCATCCAGAGATCGGTGCTTGCGGAAGCATCGCGCCCTTTTGGACCTGCGGCGGCGGATGCGTCTCCACCGAGCTTGATCTTACTGCTAAGAATGGAAGTCGCGCCTCTCTGGTTCATGACCAGGAGAATGAGATCGGTAGCTTCGCCCCCAAGTTGCATTCCGATGCTATCGCCTTCGAGAGCGTACATCGCGGGAGCGCCCCAAGGTCCATTGAATTCCTTGCCAGTGCGGCAAACCATAGCTCCGCGGCCGTACTCTTTGCCCATTCCGAAGGCCAGTCTCAATACAGAGGGGAACACGATGACACACTCGGCTTTTGCCAAAACTTGCTGGGGTAGATTATCCGGGATGTCCAAGACTTCCTGCATGACAGCGCCGCAATTTTCGAGGCGTTTTTGTTCTTTCGTTGCGGCGTAAACCGCGCCCGCGGTAACCGAGAGACACATTGCAATCACAAAATATCGCTTCATCGCTCACCTCCATGGCCTGAAATGCTTTGCAAATGGTTAACTTTGTCCGAATCAATCTCTAACGAAAAGAACCTCGACGGTGGGCCCAAGACAATCCTAGACGCTGCCAAGACAGGTGTCTGTCCACATATAGACAGCTTCGCGGTTTGTTTTAGCAAAGATCGTTACTTGTGAAACCTGCGAACGAACCTTCAGCAGCAATGACTTGTACGTTACAGGACATCATTGGTTCGGGTTTGAGAGCAGCATGGGTGTACCCCAATGTATCTTCCCCCCTACATCGGGCTCAATTGGAGTTACGCAATGCCGACAATTAGAAGCGCCGCTGTCGTTCTGTTTCTTCTTCTGTCTCCGGCGCTCGTTCGACCTCAGACAGCAGTTCCGGAGAAGCAGAGCGCCCCTGCGCCCGAACAGCAGACCCAGCAATCGGGAAGCGGCGAAGTTTCCGCGACGCAACCTGAAGCCGCCACCCAGTCAAAGCCCGATACGCCGGTACCGACTTCGACGCTGCTCCCAACCCGAGTCAACCGCAAGATAGATACTTCCGAAGGGCAGCAGACCAAGCGTATGTTCGGGGTCATTCCAAATTTTGCGGCCGTGAGCGCCCACACACAGCTTCCTCCGCTTACCGCCAGGGGGAAGTTCTGGCTTGCAACACAGGATAGCGTGGATTATTCGTCGTTCATTTGGGCGGGAATGCAAGCTGGCCAAAGCATGGCTCTGAGGTCGTATCCAGAGTTGGGCCACGGGGTCGCTGGGTACAGCCGCTACTATTGGCGGGCTTTTGCGGATCAAGCGTCCGGAGCTTATTTCACGGAAGCAATTGTTCCGGCGCTGACACATGAAGACCCACGTTACTATACCCTCGGTTATGGAGGTTTTTTCCGCCGAGCAGGGTACGCGTTATGCCGAGTCGTGCTTACTAAGACGGATTCGGGAGGCACGAGCTTTAACTACTCTGAAGTTGTAGGGAATGGAATGGAAGCAGGGTTAGCCAACCTGTATTATCCGGCCCAGGAGCGTAGCTTGCACAATACGGCGGTGAACTGGGCATCACAGCTGGAGGCTGCTGCCCTCAACAACGTCTTCAGGGAGTTCTGGCCGGATATCCGCCATAAGTTTCTTCGACAGAAATAGTCAGGCCGTCTTCGCCCGTTAATTGGCTGCAAGGTGCTCGTCTTCCATACCTTTGAGAGCGAAAGAGCGAAAGAGCGCATATCTCAACTTAAATCGAAGCTGACGAAGTAATTGGGGACCACCAGGAACCTCATTTACAGTGTTTACTGGGAACTGCCCATAACGCGGTTACGAGGGAAATGCTTTTTTTGGAATGATTTCATTTGCCCGGTAACGCGACCAACCAGGAGTTGGTCTACTGCCTGGGACCATACGTCGGAATCAACGTTAATCGTCTGTTCAGGAGGGAGCTGGTATTTTTCGTAGTAGACATGTCGATTGGGACTCTGTACGTCCAGGAACTCAGAGCCACGATGCGCGGCCGTTTCGCGTTAATCGGCGCCGGCGTCATACTGCTGGCTGTCGGCTGCGTGGCAACGGTGGGGACCCAGGACACGTGGCTCGACGGCTACGGAATCATCGCGTATTTCCTTGTGCCTCTGACGTTTGTCCCGCTTGCGGCCGCGTTCCTCGCGAGCCCGCGCGCGAATCGCTTCGTGGAGAGCGTCTTCACGGCTCCGGTGGAACGCCGTGATTGGTTAACGGCCAAGATCCTGGTGCTACTCACGATGGCCACCGCGTATTACGTGGCACTCGTCCCGATGGTGCTGGTATATACGCATCACGTCGGCGTGCCGTTGCTCTTGAAGAAGTTGCTGATCTGGGCTCCCTGTCTGCTCCTGGTCAGCATCGCAATGGGCACGCTGATCGGCGTGATGTTTATCGGCGAAAGCATCGCGGCTCCCGCTGCGACCGGCATGGGTGCCCTGTTGGTCTATGCGGGGTTTGTACCGCTGCAGGAATTGTTGGTTGCCCAGGGTAACGGCGCCACGCGCACGGGCCACCTCACCCTGGTGAGTCCCGCCGTACTGCTCAAGAACGCTTTCGGGTTCACGCTCGCGGTAGGCAGTATTCCCGCCACCACGACGCGGACGTGGATCAGCCTGGCAATTGTGGTCATCGTTGCCTTCGCGCTTGCTGTGTGGGCGTTTCTGCGGACGCAGGGCGTGGAGACGTGGGAAGCCAGCCGCAGCCAACGCTGGATCATCGCGCTCGGAATCGTTGCGATCATCGTGCAGCCGGTGATGTTGGCCGACACCAACTATGACAAGCCGGCTCCCCACGCAACGAATGCTCCGTCGATTCAGAGGCTTTTCTCTCGAGTCGGCAGCAGCCTCGCCTTGACAGGGCCCGATGGTCAACCACCCGCGCGGTGTTGCAGCACGATCCTTAATCGAGATGAGTGGCCTCCGTTCGGAACAGACGAGCCCACGCGGCGGGATCTTCTGGTGTTGCTGCCGGTCGAAGCCACGCAACGCGTTACGGATGTGCATCTCCAGGTCACCGGTGAAAACGGACTGGAAGCGACCGCGTCTCCCAACGCCCTTGCCCCCGCGACGGAAGCTCTCGAGACGCATGCCTACGCCAATGAGTCAGGCCCACCAGCGGCTGACGGGCACCATGCCGTAAACGGCTGGGTGGCACGCATCCCTGTGACGCTGGTTCCGACCCAGCCGTGGGATATCGGAGGCGTCCGCTACCCGCTGAAGGTGACGGGCACGTATCAAGTCGCGGGCGAGAGCGCGCCACGAACGTTTAGTGGGCGAGCGGCAATTGACGCGCAAGTCTCGAAGGCTATCTACGAAATGGGTGTTGCGTCGCTGATTCTGCCGCTCGTGTGTTTTGGAGCAGCGTTCAGACGTTGGAGGCAAACGCGGTGAGCGATGCAGCGGCAGCCGCAGCAACAGACTATGCCATCGAGATGGATGGCCTCACGCGCCGTTTTGGCGACTTCGTGGCGGTCGACCATGTCACGTTAAAAATCCCAAAGGGGCAGCTCTACGGATTCCTTGGCCTGAATGGCGCGGGAAAGACGACTACCATCCGAATGCTCACCACGCTGCTCCCGCCCAGCGCGGGGACCGCCAAGCTTTGGGGACACGACGTGATGAAGGAACCCCTTGCCGTCCGCAAGCTTGTGGGACTGGTGAGCGACGAGACGAGTGAGAGCCAATCGACGTGGACGGCGCGCGAGTACCTCTCCTACTTTGCTCGTGTCCGCCACATGCCGAATCCTGACCAGGAAGTCGAGCGCATCCTGGACGACGTCGGCCTCGACCCCAAGTTTCGAGGCAAGCTTATCCGAACCTATAGCACGGGCATGAAACGAAGGGTCGAGATCGCGCGGGCGCTCATGGGACGTCCGAAAGTGCTCTTCCTTGACGAACCAACGAGAGGGCTGGACTTGCCGGCCAAACGCGATATGTGGGCCCTTCTGCGCCGGCTCGCGGCCACGGAGAGCGTCACTACGTTTCTCAGCAGCCATGACGCCCAAGAGATTCGCAGCCTCTGCAGTGAGATCAGTGTGATCGCGAGGGGCCGGCTTGTTCACACGGGTGCAACGCGTGAGATGGGAGGCGACATCGATGCCTTCGAAGAACGTCTCATCGGAATGCTGACGCAGTCAGAACACATCGAGCCTCCAAGATCGCACTTTCGAGCAGGTTGAAAAGTGGCTGTGGAACTTGCGTTGCGCGTGGGCGGATTGAAGAGCCTCGGAAGGGTCTTAAAAAGCACTTCTGCAGGACTTAGGAAACCGGCCTGAGTTGGCTAACGATCTCTGTTAACCAGGCTTCTAGAAGTGACCGCTGGTCGGGCGTCATGTCTGTGAAGGCAAGGCCCATCCCGAATCGCGGGTCGCAGTAGACTACCTTTGCTTTTGTTTCGAAGACGCCTTGATCCCTGAGAATCCTCAACCCAACCAGCGTTCCCTCGGGAAACGGATTTAGCGAGTCAACATAGCAGCCCCCAAGGCCCAGTTCCGAGGTACGCCCCGAAAGTAGCGTTCCGGAACTCAGCTCCGTCACCTCCGCAGAAGCGACGAGCGGGCAGCGCCGAACAGAACGCTGTTTAGCTGATTGCAAAGGCTTCTTTCTTTGGACCATCAATCATCCTTGCGCAAGGCAATCTCGCAACAATCAGTTCGTTTAGTAGTCCACGGCTTCGCTACTTTACCGGCTTTCCCTCCAGCGTTTTTTGAAGCAACTCAATCAGAGCGGTTTCAGAACCGCTTTGTTCAAATTGAACGATTAGGGGTTCAAACTCTTCGAGCATGGCACGATACTGCGGCGTCTGGCCGAAGACCTCCAACTTCTGCTCCCAGTCCGGTGGAACAAAGCCTCGCTGACTAGATAATTCCAGAGTGGCTCGCAAGGTTTGAATATCGGCAAGATTCCTCAAATGCTGTCGCAGAAAGACCGCAAGAGCGCGTCTTTGCTCGGGAGTCATGTCAACCCGTAACTTTCAATGTCTGAGAGTCTAACAAAGAAGCTGCGGAATCCAATCGATAACTGCCGCCTCTTGAGCCAATGCCTGATTAGCGCGGAAGGACAAGTCCATTCCAGATGTCGAATAAATGGATCAGAGCGAGTAAAGCCAGGAAGTACACCGCTTTGTTATGGGTCACTTTTTGGGATGTTTTGCGGGGGCGTTGCTGTGCCGCTCAGTTCTATGGAGTGCGGGCTTCCGGATGCGTCGTCCACGATCAAGATTTGTGCATCTTTCACACCTAGCGTTGCTGGCGCAAAGACCACGCCGATATAGCAACTCGTTTTGGGGGCAAGCTGGAAGGTGCCTGAGGGACAGCTATTCTTGACTGCCTGAATGTGGAATTCGCCGCTGGCCGGCCCGTTGATGCTTATTTCAGAATTGATGATAAGCGTTCCGCTACCCGCATTGGTCAAGGCGATCATCAGCGCAACGCTGGAAGTTCCTTGCGCCTGATTGCCAAAAGCAAGACTGGCGGGAACGAACGAGGCCACTGGACCTGGCGCCGTCGAGACGCCTTTTAAGCTAACCGTCTGCGGACTCCCGGAAGCGTTATCGGCAACATTCACGGCCGCCGACAGCGTTCCCGTGACCGTTGGAGTGAACGTCACGTGGATTTCGCAACGAGTCCGGGGCGCCAACACGCCCGGGGCAATGGGACAGTTATTGGTCTGCGTGAAATCGGCAACGTTTTCCCCGCTGATGGTTATACCGGTGATGGACAAATCGGCTTCGCCACTGTTGGTAACGACCACCAATTGCTGCGCGCTAGCCGTTTCCTGGATTTGCGCCGGAAAGTTCAATTGATTTGCGGAGAGGGTGATTTGGGGCTCAGCGGCCCTGACCCGATTCCCAGTTGCCATCAACAAAGTGACAGCCAGCAATCGGCAGCCAAACCCAATGCTGCAGTATTTGTTCAACACTGACACGCGCGACCAACCTGGACGTGCACACCTCTCGGCTTTTGGAGGGGCCATTTTCTCTCCCCAACTTCACATCAAGAGCGCATTATCCTAATCCAAGTATTAGTCACCAGGACAAAGTACTTCTGTACGGAAAGGGACACAGGGCAATTGCGTGAAATAGCGCGCTTGCGTTGCACGTGGCTTTCTTTCCAGTTCCTCCTGTATTCATTGTGGCACTCTCCCAAACAATTGTTCCTGATACCGTGGCCGGAGCAAGCAAAATAGACATAAGTCTTGGACCATTCGTTTGCCTGCTTGGGGCCCGTCCGCTTCGTATAAGAGACGGGGACATCGGGACGTTGCTTGTTTTTAAAACCAGATGACGCGGGATGTTGGATTTGCCTCGGATAGGTGAACGTGTGCCGGAAGCGGAAGGCCAACCTCAAATTAAGTCAAGTCGCTGGAGTTTCTTCTCTGGAAAGCCTCAAGCTTGTGCAAAATCAGATTGTGCAATCGCAAAGGATGGCAGCGCTGGGGCGTCTGGCTTTTGGTGCGACGCACGAAATCAGCAATCCGCTGACCGCGATTCTGGGATATGCGGAGCTGCTACGCGACAATCCCACAATCACGCAAGCAGAACACAATTCGGTGGAAGACATTCACGAGCAGGTTCATGCGGCACAGGCTGCCATCAACGGAATGCGTAGATTTGTCCGCGCTGAAGCTGAAGCCGACGCCGAAAAAAGTCCTCCACCCGAACCAAAAACTATTTAATGCCGGGCCTGCGGGGCAATGGCTATAGTTGACCGCTGCCGAGATACGTGGCCAGGAACCACGTGTTGCCGAAGTGGTCGGCGATGGCGGCAGCACGGTCACCGTAGGGCGCATTGCTTGGAGGTGTGACTCCCGTGGCACCGGCGGCGAGGGCTTGGGCGTAGACGACGTCGGTGTCGGGCACGTAGACGTGGAGGTAGGACTGAGTGGGTTGAGTTTCGCCCTGAGCTTCGTCGATTTCGAAGGTGGCGCCTGCAATTTCGATGGTGGCGTGGCGGACTATGCCGTCGGATGATTTGTGAACGCCAGTAGCTTGGGCGCCAAAGGCCGCTTCGATGAATGGAATCATGTCGTGGGCGTTGCGAAGATGGAGATAAGGCTGAACGGTGAGGAAACCCTCAGCACCGGAGACAGCATTCTTGCGTGTGGCGATGTACCAGGTGTTGCCGAAGGGGTCCTTGGCCTCGCCCCAACGGTCACCGGAAGGATGGTCGTCGGTGGGCGCGTACACGGGAGTTGCGCCGGCTGCGAGGGCGCGGGCATAGGTGGCGTCGGCGTCGGGGACATACAAGTGAGTAGTCATAGAGCGCTGCGGATATTGTTCATTGGCGTCGCCGAGCTCGATGATCGAATTGCCGATGGCGACTTCGGCGTGCATGATCGAGCCGTCGGGTTTGGGCACGCGAATACGCTCTGTGCCTTCGAAGGCCGAGACGAGGAAGTCGATAAATTGTGAAGCGCCGTTGACGAGGAAGTACGGCGCAATGTTAGGAAAGTTGGGTCGGCGGAATTGAGTTGTTTTTGCTGGCGCTGGGGATGGAGCTGCTGCTTCGTTCATGGTGGTTCTCCTTTGCAAATCGGACTTTAGTGCTGCCCTGAAATCGGGACGCGGCAAATCGCGCAACGCTCGTGCGATGGACATGAGCTGAACAATTGCGGGACTGGGATTCGACTCGGGCTCGGGCTGCAAGGCGACGAGCAGGGCGTCGATGGCGCGATCGAGTTGTACGGCAGGAGAGCGCTTAGGCATGGCCACCCTCCATCTGCGCGCGAAGGGTTTGGAGTGCGCGGAATTGCAACTGTTTGATGGCGCCTTCGGTTTTCTTCAGTCGGCTGGCAATCTCCCGGATGGTACGTTGTTCGACAAAGCGCTCGCGGATGACTTGACGCTGAACGGCGGGAAGGTGATCGACGAGACGGAAAAGCCGTGCGTGGTAGTCGATCGCTTCGAGGTCAGGCGACGAAAAATCTGGATGCTCGTCTGAATTTTGCAAATTATCCGACGACGGCTGCTCGCGGGAGGTGCGCTTGTGCTGATCGGCGAGAGCGTTGGAGGCGATGCGGAAAAGCCATGCAGCAAACGGAGCGCCGCGCCATTCATAGGTGGCAAGATTGGCAAGAGCTTTGTGAAAGACCTCGGAGGTGAGGTCCTCGGCGGTGGCGCGGTCGTGGATGCGGCGGGCGAGGAAGTAATAGACGCGCTCGAAATGTAGCTCGTAGAGGGCGTCGAATTTCGCAGGGTCGCTCTGGGCGGCTTGGACGAGCAGACGCTCGTCTGCGCTTTGCGGCGCGGGTTTTTGTGCCGGTCGTCTGACGGCCATCATGGCTCTGGATATAGTAACTGCGGAGGCCGGCAAAAGGTTACGGAGGCAAGGTTTTGCTGTGAAGCGTGCGCGTAAGGCGGGAGACCACCTCAGATTCCTGGATCACTCTCCCAGCTGGCCTTAGGGCTTGGCTCGCAGCTTGCCTGACGCCGCGCTTGGGTATAGGCTTCTCGGCTGGTAGTACGTTTGCGCGTCCAGGGCTCGAGGGGTTTCGCCCTGCCTTCCTTTCATCCGCGCGAACGCGCTTCCTGAGCCGCCAACCGGCGGCGAACGAGATAAATCTTATCGCGGGACCACGCACAATTTTTATTGTGACTGGCTGCCCTGCGACGATTCCGATAGGAGGATTTCATGGCAACAGCAACGACTGCAATCGAACCAAGCGTGAAAATCAGTGCAAACAAGCTGCTGATCAACGGCCAGTGGGTGAACAGCGCTTCGGGGAAGACATTTCCAACGATCAACCCTTCAACGGGCGAGGTGATTACGCAGGTCGCGGAAGCCGATGCGGCCGACGTGGATAAGGCCGTGGCGGCGGCGCGGGCGGCGTTCGAAACCGGCGCGTGGCGCAGGAAAATGACCGCTTCGCAGCGCGGCGCAATGATCAACCGGCTTGCGGATTTGATCGAGAAGCATGCTGACGAATTGGCGCAGCTTGAGGCGCTGGACAACGGCAAGCCGTACCAGGTGGCGAAGGCGGCGGACCTGCCGCTGACGGTGGCGTGTTACCGGTATTACGCGGGATGGGCGGACAAAATTCAGGGGAAGACGATTCCCGTAAATGGAAATTATTTTTGTTACACGAAGCATGAGCCGGTGGGAGTTGTGGGGCAGATTATTCCGTGGAACTTTCCGCTCTTGATGCAGGCTTGGAAGCTCGGACCGGCGCTGGCGACGGGCTGTACGGTGGTGCTGAAGCCTGCCGAACAGACGCCGCTATCGGCGTTGCGCGTGGGCGAACTGATCCTGGAGGCGGGATTCCCCGAAGGCGTCGTGAACATTTTGCCGGGATATGGACCGACGGCGGGCGCGGCGCTTGCTCGGCACATGGACGTGGATAAGGTGGCGTTCACTGGCTCGACGGAAGTGGGCCACTTGATCATGCGCGCGGCGGCGGATACTAACTTGAAGCGAGTGACGCTGGAGCTGGGCGGGAAAAGCCCGAACATCGTATTCGCGGACGCGGACATGGACGAAGCGATCGAGGGCGCGCATTTTGCGTTATTCTTCAATCAGGGGCAGTGCTGTTGCGCAGGCTCGCGGTTGTTTGTCGAGGAGAAATGCTACGACGAATTCGTGGAGAGAAGCGTAGCGCGGGCGAAGAAGCGCACCGTGGGCAATCCGTTCGATGCGAAGACCGAGCAAGGGCCGCAGGTGGACCAGGACCAGTTCAACAAGGTGATGGGTTACATCGACAAAGGCAAGAAAGAAAACGCCAAGATGCTCACGGGCGGGGGACGCGTCGGCGACAAGGGATATTTCATCGAGCCGACGGTTTTTGCCGACGTGACCGACAACATGACTATCGCACAGGAAGAGATATTTGGGCCGGTCATGTCTATTCTCAAGTTCAAGACTGTCGAGGAAGTGGCGGCACGAGCGAATAAAAGCGCGTATGGGTTAGCGGCCGCGGTGTGGACGAAGGACATCAGCAAGGCGCACGCTATCGCGGACAACGTTCGCGCGGGAACGGTGTGGGTGAATTGTTACGATGTGTTTGATGCGGGAGCGCCGTTTGGAGGATTCAAGCAGTCGGGGATTGGGCGTGAACTCGGGGAATACTCGTTGTCGAACTACACCGAGGTGAAAACCGTAACCGTCAAACTCTGATGGTTGCGCCGAAAGTCACTCTCGTTCGAAGAGCGATACGGGCGGGCAAGCAGCCCGCCCGTATTGTCATTGGCTTTCTCTTATTGATGCCATTCCTTGCACGTATAAGTCCTGTATTGGCGCAATCATCGAAAGAATCAAACCTGGCTTCTTTCCGCGCGCAGCGCTTGCGCTACGGGATAAACCTCAGCGAATGGTTTGCGCAGGTCTATGACTCTAAGGGATACACAAAAGAACATTTCGAAACGTGGACTACGGCGCAGGACATCGTCGTTATCAAGGCCATGGGATTTGATCACGTGCGGCTGAGCGTGAATCCACAGCCGATGTTCCGCCGCAATCAGGCGGATCGCATTCCCGCAGAGTATTTGGGTTACCTTGACCAAGCGGTGCAAATGATTCTGGGACAGGGCCTCGCGGTGATCCTGGACATGCATCCTGATAGTGATTTCAAGCAAAAGCTAGTGTCCGATGACAGCTTTGTCGAGCAATTCGAGGATTACTGGCGCCAATTCGCACGGCACTATTCCTCAACGAACCCGGAACTTGTTTTCTTCGAGATTCTGAATGAACCGGAATTCCGCGATCGCTATCGATGGGAAGGAGTGCAATCGAGACTGGCCGCGGCGATTCGCGAAGGCGCTCCCGCGCATACGATTATCGCTGCGGGAGCTAATTGGTCGAGCGATAGCGAGCTGCTTTTCATGGAGCCGCTGCGCGATCCAAACATCATTTACAATTTCCACTTTTACGATCCACACATCTTCACGCACCAAGGAGCCACCTGGACGACCAACTTTCAGCATTACCTGACGGATTTGCCGTATCCCTCGACCCCGAAGAACGTTCGAGCCGCTGCGGACCTCGTTCCGGACTCGGTAAACCGCATCCAGGTGATTCGCTACGGGTTGGATCGATGGGATGCGTCGCGAATCGATGCAGAATTTGACCAGGTAGCTGCCTGGGCGAAGCGTTGGAATGTTCCGCTGACCTGCAATGAATTCGGTGTTTATCGGAAGAGCGCGAATCCGCAAGCTCGCGCCGAATGGATTTCCGATGTCCGCAGTTCGCTCGAGAAGCATGGCATCGGCTGGACAATGTGGGACTACAGCGGGGGCTTTGCGGTTGTCACGAAGCAAAATGGCCGGCCAGAGCCCGATGAGCTTACAGTCAGGGCCTTGGGCCGGAAGTTGCCCGGCGCGCCGCGTTGATCACAGTCCCTGGTCCAGAGACCCAACTCGGGCCTACAATCTCGGCATGACGGTTAGCCTGCGCTCCTATGAGCCGCACGACTTCGCTGCCTTGCACCGGCTGGATCAAGCCTGCTTCCCTATTGGGATTTCCTATTCGAAGACCACGCTGCACTATTTCTTGACTATTGCGAGTGCGGATTGTGTCGTTGCGGCGGACGGTAAACAAATCGCGGGCTTTATTTTGACGGAGGAAAATCCTCCGCTCGCGCACATCATTACCCTGGATGTCGCCGAAACGCATCGCCGGCACGGAGTTGGCACAGCATTGCTAGCGGAAAGCGAAAAGAACCTGATACTGCGCGGAGTGCGAACCATCCTGATTGAAACGTCAATCGACAACGAGGCTGCAGTTGCGTTCTGGAAGAGGCACGGTTATCGTATCGAAGCAGTATTGAAGCGCTACTATCTGGCCCGGCTGGACGCTTACGAAATGCGTAAAATTTTGCCAGGCACTGGCAAATCGGCGCCGGCGCAAAAGGAAACCTAAGCCAAATGCCCCTGTATCAGGCGATTGTCCTCGCCCTCGTGCAAGCCTTCACTGAATTTTTTCCAATCAGCAGTACGGCACACCTCATCATTTTTCCGTGGCTGGCCGGGTGGAAAGATCCCGGATTGGCTTTCGACGTGGCGCTGCACGCCGGGACTTTGCTCGCGTTGGTGCTATATTTTTTTAGAGATTGGCTGACGTTGCTTTTGTGCGGCTTGGGATTGAAATACCCTGCTACGGCCCCCGCCGAGGAGGTCGACCACAATCGAAAAATGTTCTGGTATATGGTGGTCGGAACAATCCCAGCGGGAGTGGCCGGGCTATTGTTCCACCACCAAATCGAGGACACACTGCGGCAACCGAAAATCATCGGAGTTTCGCTCGTACTGATCGCCCTGCTTATGTGGTGGGCGGATTCGAAGACGGACTTAACGCGCAAAGTGGAGGATTCCAACCTTGGAGATGGATTGCTAATCGGGACCGCACAGGCGCTGGCGTTGTGGCCAGGAGTTTCGCGATCGGGAATCACCATTACGGCTGGGCTTTTTCGGCGGCTGACGCGAGAAGCGGCAACGCGATTTTCTTTCATCCTTTCGGTGCCAGCCATTGCGGGTGCGGTCGTTATGGAACTGCCGAAACTGATCAAGCTGCACAAGGCGGGCGGGTTGGACTTGCCGCTTTCGACGTTGCTCATCAGCATCCTGGTTTCGGGCGTCGCGGGGTATTTTGTGATCGCGTTTTTCCTGCGCTATTTGCAAACACACACTCTCAAAGTTTTTGTTATTTACAGGCTGCTGTTTGGTATCATCGTGTTGGTTTTAGCGTTCCTTCAAGCGGGCGCGCGATAGCGCCAACGTGCCCGTCGCACCACTCAGCCTTCCCCAAAAAGCTGAGGAGAATTCTGTGCGTCTGCTGACCCCGACCGAAAACAAACGGCTCAATGAGCTGATTGGATTCTTGTGTATCACGCTGGCGGTGTTGATGGCGCTGGCTCTGATTTCGTATTCGCCACACGATGCGGCGTTTAACGTTGCGGCCCCCACGCCAGATGGCGGGCCGGCGCGTAATTGGATTGGACCAGTTGGCGCGTACAGCGCCGACGCGCTGTTTCAAATCTTTGGTTTTGCCGCGTTCATGCTCCCAGTAGCAATGGGAGTGCTCGGCTGGAGGTGGTTCCGCAGCCGGTCCATCGATTCCCAAGTGGCGACGTTGGTTGGCTATGTGCTGCTGCTGCTATCGCTGCCTTCCCTTCTCTCGCTATGGCATTTTCCCCAACTACGTGGCGCGATACCAGCCGGAGGAATGCTGGGATCGCTCCTTTCGAACAGCCTCCTCACAGGATTTAATTTCTGGGGCGCGACGGTTGTGGCTGTGGCGCTGTTTTTCACATCGCTTTTCATGACCACGCGTTTTTCGTTCGCGGGGACGCATGCGTGGGCCAAAAGCTCCAAGGGGCCAATCGGAGCGGTCGAGAAACTTGGTATTTTGCACAAAGCGGCGGCGCGCTGGAATTCGTGGAAAGAAGAGCGGGAGCACCAGCGCATGCGCCGGCGCGTCGAGGAAACGCGCATTTCTGGGCGCAAACCGGTCACACCCCAATCATTCGGCAATGCCGCGCTTCTGAATGAGTCGGCGAAGTCGATTCAACTGGCGGACGAGAGCGACGTTTTTGAGGCGGAAGAAGAGGAAGAGTCGGAAAAGGAAGCGACGCCTCGGCGTAAAGAGCCGATTCTCTTTGTGGGGCCGGAAAAAACCGTTGCGAAGAAGACTACCGAACCAAAAATCGCCAAGGGCAACCCCAATTACAAGCTGCCTTCTCCTTCGCTGCTGCGTGAAGGCGAACGCAGCCAAAAACTCGACGAGGATGAATTAAAGGATCGCGCGCGGGCGATTGAAGCAAAGTGCCTCGAATTCGACATTCAAGGGCGCGTGACGCAGATCAATCCAGGGCCAGTTGTCACCACGTTTGAATTCAAGCCCGAGGCGGGGATCAAGTACAGCCGGATCATCGGACTGACGGAAGATTTGTGCCTGGCGCTGCAAGCGGAATCGATTTTGATCGAGCGCATTCCGGGCAAATCGACGATTGGAATTGAAGTCCCGAACATCACCCGCCAAACCATTGCGCTCCGCGAAATTATTGAGGCGCAGGAGTTCACCAATTCCCCGAGTAAGTTGACTCTGGCGATGGGGCGCGATTTGCACGGCCGGATTCGCATTACCGACCTGGCCGCGATGCCGCACTTGCTGATTGCAGGTTCGACGGGCACCGGCAAGAGCGTCTTCATCAATTCGCTGATGATGTCGATTCTCTATAAGGCGAGTCCTGATGACGTGAAGCTGGTGTTGGTCGATCCAAAGCGCCTCGAGCTGAACCTCTACGAGAACATTCCGCACTTGATTGCACCGGTGGTAACCGACCCGAAAATCGCCTCAAACGTGCTGCGCAACGCGACGCGCGAGATGGAGAAACGGCTCAAGCTCCTTGCGCAGCGGGGTGTGCGGAACATCGAACAATACAATCGCACGTTCCAGAAGGCGCAATCGCTTTCGCTCTTCGAAAACGTCGAGGAGAGCGAGCACAAACCGCTTCCCTACCTAGTGATCGTGATCGATGAGCTGGCGGATTTGATGATGGTGGACACCAACAACGTCGAAGAATCCATCACACGGCTGGCGCAAATGGCGCGCGCGGTAGGAATTCACTTAATTTTGGCAACGCAGCGTCCGTCCGTAGACGTGATCACAGGATTGATCAAGGCAAATTTCCCGGCGCGCATATCGTTTCGCGTTGCAAGCAAAGTCGATTCGCGAACCATTCTGGATTCGAACGGCTCCGAATCGCTGCTGGGCAAAGGCGACATGCTTTATCTGCCAGCAGGGTCAGCGCGCTTGCATCGCATCCATGGACCTCTGGTCACGGAAGACGAAATCGTTGCGGTCTGCGACTTCTGGAGGCAGCAAGCGCAGGCGAAATACAACGAACAGCTCCTCGAAACGCCGAAGGATGAGAACGGAAAAGTGGAAGGCGAAGCCGGAGACGGTGCGGAAGCCGGCGGCGAGCCGGTGGACGACGCTCTCTATCAGGACGCGGTTCGGGTGGTTTGCGAGATGGGCCGCGCATCGACCTCGACGCTGCAACGGCGGCTGCGCATTGGCTATGGCCGCGCTGCCCATTTGATTGACATCATGGAAAAAGATGGCATCGTAGGGCCCCCAGATGGCACGCGTCCGCGCGAGGTACTCAAGGGCAAGACCTGGATGAAGGAGTTCGACGAGTCGGCGCAGTGATGCGGGATCGCTTAGATCGCTCGAATTGACACAATCGCGCCGCACCCCATACAATTTCTAAGCCACACGTGCCGGGGTAGCTCAGTGGTAGAGCGCCGCCCTGAAAAGGCGGGCGTAGCCAGTTCGATTCTGGCCCCCGGCACCATACTGCCGGTATCTCCTGGGCAGTTTTTTTGCACCAAGTTGACTTAATCCCTCGATAACAAAATAGCGTTGTGGGTCTGCTCAGTGAGATTGTGCAGATGGGGGCAGGGCGAAAGCGTAAAGAATGTCCTGTACCGCGAGAATGAGGTATTGCCTACGGTCAAGTTCGTAGGTCATTGGTGAGGCCTGCATGCGGCCTCCGGCGTTCAAGCGCCATAGGGTCTTGCCGGTTGCGGGATCGATGGCGAGCAGATTGCTGGAATTATCGGCGCTAAAAAGAAGATGCCCC
>Ga0073928_10003311_pt1 | contig 25686 bp, 14 predicted proteins | sample PaiPotPPA55metaG_FD_76969 | JGI IMG/M metagenome (GOLD analysis project Ga0073928, IMG submission 76969) | Iron sulfur acid spring bacterial and archeal communities from Banff, Canada, to study Microbial Dark Matter (Phase II) - Paint Pots PPA... ...
CCGGCCAAAGTGGTTCAGGGGCGCCGACCCTCGCCGATCGTCATCGCCCAGAACCTCCGGGCCGCGGTGCGCGACTGGCGGGAGGCGTTCTACGCGGGTGCCAGCGACACGACCCGTACACTTCTCGGGCACTGGTTCGAGCGCAGCCACCGGCGCGCCACCCCTGCCGGCGAGGAGTTCGAGTTTCGCTACTACTTCTGCCAGCGCGAGGCGATCGAGACGCTGATCTATCTGAAAGAGGTGAGAAAGCTCGATCGACTGTCGCAGGTGATCGAAGCGTTCGGCGGCCCGACGGCCGAGATCGACGCCCGCGGGCTGGCGCCCGGCGAGGACGAATGGGGCCACTACGCATTCAAGCTGGCGACCGGGGCGGGCAAGACCAAGGTGATGAGCCTCGCCATCGTCTGGAGCTATTTCCACGCGCTGCGCGAGAGCGAGTCGGAGATGGCCAGGCATTTTGTCGTCATCGCGCCGAATCTGACCGTCTACGAGCGGCTGAAGGAAGATTTCGGCGACGGCCAGGTCTTCGACGCCGACCCGCTGATCCCGTCGGAATGGCGCGGCGACTGGAACATGTCCGTCGTGCTTCAGGACGAAGCCGGCGGCGCCGCGACTGGCGGGACGCTTTATCTGACCAACATCCACCGCTTATACGACCCGGAGAAGCGGAAGAAGAAAGAGCAAGCGGCAACCTATGCCTGGGCGGGGCCCCCCGTCTCCCGCGCCAGCGCCCTGGATACCGGCGCTGCGCTGCGGGCTCGCATCACCGGGCACCGCCGCATCATGGTCCTCAATGATGAGGCGCATCACGTCTGGGATCCTGGGTCAAGCTGGAACGAGGCGATCCGCTACCTGCACGAGACGATCGGCCAGCGCAGCGGCGGCGGGCTGGTCGCGCAACTGGATTTCAGCGCCACGCCCAAGGGGGAGAGGGGGCAGCTATTCAAGCACATCATCTGCGACGCGCCGTTGGGCGAGGCGGTAGACGCCGGGATCGTCAAGACGCCGATCATCGGCCGGGCCGGCCAGAAGCTCGCCGAGCAGCCCTCGGATGATGCCGCGTACAAGTATGACATGCACCTGCGCCTCGGGTACGAGCGATGGAAAAAGAGCCGGGCCGAGTGGAAGGGGAGCGGAAAGAAGGCGCTCCTGTTTGTCATGTGCGACAGCACGGACGCTGCAGACCAGATCACGCATCGGCTCAGCACCGACGAGTCGTTCAGGGAACTGAACGGCAAGACCATCAACCTCCACACGAACCTGAAGGGGAAGATAAAAAAGATTGGGAGCGGTCCCGCGGCCCGGACGGAGTTTGTCGAAAATGACAAGGAGATCTCCGACGAGGACCTTAAAGCGCTGCGCAAGTTGAGCCGCGAGCTCGACAGCAATGAGACCCACTATTCGTGCATCGTGTCGGTGCTGATGTTGCGCGAAGGCTGGGACGTGAAGAACGTCACGACAATCGTCCCGCTTCGACCGTACAGCGCGAAAGCGAACATCCTTCCCGAGCAGACGCTTGGCCGCGGCCTGCGGCGGATGACGCCGCCGGGGCAGGCCAGCGAGTTGTTGACCGTGGTCGAACACCCGGCCTTTGCAAGTCTGTATCAGGAGGAGCTGGCCCAGCAGGGACTGCCGATCGAGGTGGTGGACATCGAGCGCGTCCCTTCAACCACGATTTCGATCTTCCCTGACGAGGCGAACAAGCATATCACCGAACTGGAGATCGCGATCCCCGCGCTGTCGGCGGGGCATCGGACCGTGCCAACGCTCGAAAAGCTTTCGATCGAGGACGTGCGCAAGGAGTTTAGGAAATATAACCCGCTGCCGCTGGCCGGCCCGGTGAAGACTCAGATCGACTACGAAGGCCGTCATCTGTTTACGGATGAAGTGGTCGAGCGGATGAAGATCGACCTGCCGCTGCTCCAGTCCGGCATGGGCGCGGTCTCGTATTTCGTGAAGCACATTGAACAAATCTGCAAGCTACGGGGGCTGCACACGACATTGGCGCCCCTCGTGCAGGCGTTTCTCGAGGAAATCCTCTTTGAGAAGAAGACGGACCTGTTCGATCCGCAGTTGACGGCACGCCTGGGAGACTCGGACGTGGGCGAATACGTCCGGGCGGTCTTCGTACCGCTCGTGCGAGCCAGGACGACGACACACGAGCGACGGACGCCAGCGTCCGAGCCGATGCTGATGAGTCGGTGGAAGCCGTACCAGGTCACGCACAACGAACGTCGCCCCGCGCTCACGGCGGGAAGGACCTTGTTTAACCTGTTCCCTTGCAATCGAAACCTGGAGGTCGCCCTTGCGCAATTTGCGAACAATGCGGCCGATGTCGCCGCGTTCGCCAAGAATAGCGGGCCGCAATCCTTGAGGATCGACTACCTCCAGGCCGGCGGGCGTCTCGCGTTTTACACGCCCGACTTTTTAATCCGCACCAAGGTCGGCAACCATTTTCTGGTGGAGACGAAAGGGCGCGAGGACCGCGATGTCCCGCGGAAGGCCCGCGCCGCAATTGCGTGGTGCCAGGCCGCCTCAAGCGCCCACTCGGTCTGGGAATACCTTTATGTGCCGCAAGGCGTCTTCGAGCGGCTCGGCGGAGATACGATCGCGGAACTGGCGCGAATGTGCACCCCCGCGCTCGCGGCGCTGCTGGAAGAGGAAGACTTCAAGCAGGCTTACCCGCTGTTCGCGTCGGTCACACCGGCCGACGAGCGCGCGCCGGAAGTCACGAAGATCGTTGACGAGAGCGACCTGGCCGCCCTGCCGCCGCGCTACCGGGCGGCCGCGGAGCAAGCAGTGGAGTTATTCCAGTTCCTCCGCGGCAAGCAGGCAGTGAGGTACTCCCCGGTATTCACGCCCTTGCTCGGCTCGATCGACGAGGCCTGCCGCGGACTACTGAAACGGCGGCTTCTGTCCGATGTTCCGGCCGCGTCCGATGAGCAAAAGCAGTGGTTCAATCCTGACTTTGGCGAGATGAAGGCCGGAACGGCAAAACAATTACAAGAGCTTGCCCAGAACCTGAAGAAGACAGTGGTGGAGAACGCGGGACTCTCCCCGGTCGGAACGCTCCGACACGCGCTGGATTACGCCTGCAATGCGCCGCAGAACTTCCCAGGTGTCTTCCACTCCTTGCGGAGGCGTTTTGCCATCGACGGCGGCAGGGAGCTGTTCGAGGCAGTTCAGCAGGTCAATTCATTCCGCAACACCTACATCGCCCATCAGGTGAAGGAGCTGACGGATGCCCAGCTCGCGGAACAGCAATTGAAGGCATGGGTGAAAACATTGGGGTTGCTGGGCGAGGCGTGATCGCTCGACTCCGCACGTCAGGGACCGAATTTCCGTCAGTCGCCGAGCCTTCGCTGCACCGCATTGCCGCCGCACAATAATTCCGCCGGGCGGCGGAATATTTTGCTTGCAAAGCGGTTCTATATCTGTTAGGGTATGGTTCGGGAAGGAGGATTCGGCATAGTCATTTGTCACTCGTCATTGGTCCTTTGTCATCTTTTCCCTATCGACTACCGCGATGAGACGAGAAGTGAGACGAGACAGAGGGCGTCTCGCCAGTCGGCCGGCGGTGTGAATCTGTAAATGCCGCGATAGAAAATGATTGCGTCACATTCATGCGTTTCAATATGAGAATAACGAGACGAGTCGAATCCGCAGATCACCCCAGCGATGCCGTTGGTTCGGGCATCCTCGCGCATCCGGGCCATCTCCGGCCCAACGCGGCCTCAATAGTTTTCAGACAGAGCCTACTGTCGAGGAAGACCGTGGCGATTAACTATTACCGCAACGACCTGTACGAGCTCGGCCGGACCGGCGGCCGCCTGGGCTGCGGCACGGTGGTAGGCATCGTCGTCGTCGCCGGGGTCCTGGTTTTGGGTCTCGCCAGCGGGAGGGGGTGGGCACTTGTCGCGGGCGGCCTGTGCGCGGTGCTCGCGCTGCTGGCTGTGTTGCAGCGTCTATTCGACGTGTCCGTCTTTGTCGTCGATCCGGGGCCGCGGACGTTTGTGATCCGCAGGTACCTGTGGGGAAGACTCGATGAGGAGCTCGCGTTTCCCCTCGACCAACTCGAGAGGTTCGAGCTGGAGAAGTGCGCCGATGAGCGATGGATCGCGAGTGCGGACGGCGAGCTGACCCGGATCGTGGCCCGCATGAGCGGCGGAGAGCTGGTCCCGCTCAATGCCGGTTTCTCGCACAATCGAGCGTCCGCCGTGGATGAATTGAACTCCAGGCTCCGCGATGTGCGGAGCGGAATGCGCTCGTGACGCCGGCAGCATCGGCGGGCAGTGCCCGCCCTACGCGACGCTGTCCCATCGGTGTGGGCGCCGCCCGCCACAGATCCTGTTTGCCAGAAAGGGCGGCGGCCAGCCGTCCGAACCGGCAGGCGGCTCGCTTGACAAGGCCTTTGGCTCTGCCGGAAGATTCGCGGGCACATGAGCAAAGCGGTGATCTTGCAGCACGTTGCCGGGGAGGGGCCGGGGCGGATCGTGCCGGTGTTTCGAGACTTTGGCATCCGGCTGGACATTCGACACCTGTACAAGGGTGATGAAGTCCCCACCGATCTGGATGAGGTGCGAACGCTGATCGTGCTTGGAGGCCCGATGGGCGTGGCGGACATCGGCAAACCCGAGTACCCGTTCCTGGCCAAGGAACTGGATCTGCTGAAGCGGGCGGTGCAGATCGACCGGGCGGTGCTGGGCATTTGCCTGGGCGCGCAACTGCTTGCCCACGCGGCAGGTGCGAAGGTGTATCCCAACACGCGGCCGGGCGCCAAGCCTGAGGATCCGCCGGTCCCGGTGCCGGAGTTGGGGTGGCTGCCAGTGACGTTCCCGTTTCCCGGGGGGACGGAGCCGGTCGTGCTGGGCATGCACGATGGGACGATGGTGTTTCAGTGGCATTACGATACGTTTGACCTGCCGAAGCTGCCGGCCCCGGCCAACGCCCCGCCGCCCCCCGCCCCCGCGCCGCCAGCCGGAAATGCCCTGCTCTCGAGCAGCAGGCTCTGCAAGAACCAGGCTTTTCGCTTCAAAAACCGGCTTTTCGGTTTCCAATGGCACATGGAATTGACCCCCAAAGAGATCGACGCAATACTGACCGCCGGGAAGGAGGACATCGTCAATGTCCTGGGCCCCGAGAGGGAAACGAAGATCCGGCAGGATACCGAGAAGCATTACCCGCACTATGCACGTCTGGGTGAGAAGGTCCTGCAGAACTTCATACAGTTCTTGAAGGTGTACTGACACGAGACCCTGGAGAGCCTACCTGCGGTGGCTTCGGCGTCGGCCGATGGTTCGGCCGTGGGCGCTTTCCGCGCCGATCGCGGTGTTGCTGATCTGCCTGCCGCTGATGCGGCCGCTGCGGCATCCGGCCTCGGCAACGATCAGCGACGACGAGCAGGCCCGGCTGGCAACGATCCAATCCCTGGTCGAGCAGCACACGCTCGACATCCGCGGGAGCGAATTCCGGGCAACCCGCTGTCATATCGAGAAGCCGGACGGACACTGGTACAGCGATCAGTCGCCGATGATGTCGGTGCTGTTGAGCGGCCCCTATTGGGTAATGTATCGATCCGGGCTAAGCTTCGATCGTAACCCGGTATGGGCCGAGTACTTGCTGACGCTGTTTGGCGTAACGTTGCCGATCGCCTTTGCGGCAGGACTGCTGTACCGCATGGGGCGGATTTTCGAGCTCAAGCGTCCGTGGCGGGCGGGACTGGCGTTGGCAGTGGTGGTCGGGTCGGGGTGGATCAGCTATGCCACGGTGCTGAGCGCGGGGGCGGCAGCGGCGGCGCTGGTGGTCATGGCGGCGGCTTGCCTGGTGCAGGCAACCCTCACGTCGCGCGGGGCCGCCGCACTGACGTGCATGGCATCGGCCGGATTGTGTGCGGCCCTGGCGTCCACTTATGAATTAAGCGCCCTGGCGTTCCTGTTGCTGCTGTTGTTGGTGATTTCCGCTTTCGGGTGGCCGACCACCGCGCGACTCGCCGGGGGCGCGCTATACGTCCTGGGAGCGACGGTTCCCCTGCTGCTCTACGCGAGTTTGAATAAGCCGATCACTGGCGATCTTCGACCCGGATTCCTGCACCCGGAGTTTCGCCTCCAAGTGGTGGACCGGGCCGCCGACCGCAAGGCGCCGGACCCGCGCTGGCTGGATGAGGAGGACGATCCGCCGACCCGCTGGCGCATCGCCCTCCGCAGCGCCGGCCGGTTCGTAGCGGCGTTCCTCGGCGGACACGGCCTGCTCACCCACTTCCCGATACTGGTGATGGGTTTGGTCGGGGTCTCGATGGTGATGCACCGTCATTGGCCGGCGACCACCAAGGTTTTTGCCGGTCTAACCATGGCCGGCGCGTTGGCCATCATCGTGGGGTACACTGCGGCACACGGGGAATGGAAGGACGCGATGTTCGCCAACCGGTGGTTTTTGGTGTTCTTACCGCTGACGTTGTTCTGGGCGGGAGCTTGGCTCCGCCGCCCGCACCGGCCGGTTACGTGGGCGACGGCGGGAGTGCTGCTTGGTTTCAGTACGATCGTCGCCTTGCTGGGCGCCACCGACCCGCAGCCCAGGCAGGGGTACGAGCAGTACCGGTACACGGCGGCAGGGGCGTGGATGCACCTCGTGCAGCCACAGCAGCCGAGCGGGCAGGGGGAAATGTTCGCGGATCAATAATCCGGGGGATGCCAGCGGGGTTTTCACGCGGCCCTCCGGGCACGCCGCGGAAAGGGAGAACGAACCATGAAACCGCGCCGCACGCTTGCATTTGTCGTGGTGGTCCTGTTCGCACTACTGACTTGGGGCGCCGATCAACACGACAGCGCTCCCATCCCGCTTACCAACGTCCACGCCCACAACGACTATGAGCACGAGCACCCGCTGTTTGATGCCTTGGCATGCGGGTTTTGCAGCGTAGAAGCGGATATCAACCTGGTCGATGGCAAGCTGCTGGTGGCGCACAGTCTCAGCGCCGTGAAACCTGACCGCACGTTGCAGTCGCTGTACCTGGAGCCGCTTCGCAAGCGGATCGGCGAGAACGGCGGGCGGGTCTACCGCGGCGGGCCGCCGGTCTGGCTGCTGATTGATTTCAAGACCGATCCGAAAACGACGTATCCCGTGCTCCGGCATATCCTCGAACAGTACGCCGACATCCTCACTGTCTGGCGGAACGGAAAGATGGAGCAGGGCGCCGTTACCGCTATCCTCACCGGCGATCACCCTGCCGAAGAGGGGCTGGCCTGGGAATCGGTCCGCTATGCAGCCATCGACGGCACCTTGAAAAGCCTGCAAACCAACCCGCCACCCGACCTGGTCCCCTGGATGAGCAGCCAATGGAGCAAGACGTTTCGCTGGCGCGGCAAGGGCGAGTTCCCGCCGGCCGAGGCGCAAAAGTTGCGCCAGCTCGTTGGCGAATCTCACGACCAACATCGGCTGGTGAGGTTCTGGGGAGCGCCCGACAATCCGGCGGCATGGAAAGAATTGCGTGCCGCCGGCGTGGACCTGATCAACACCGATGACCTGCGGGGGGCACAGCAATTTCTTCTCGACGAGCAGCGGCGCTAAGGCGCAAGGGAGTGCCGCGCACGCGACGCCACGCGCTGGGGCGGCGGTGTTGCGCGATCGAAGCTCCCGCCGCGCGGGCGTGAGGGGCCACTCACACGGAGGTTAATCAAGTTGAGACGTCTCCATGTGCTCGCCCCAGCGTCTAATAGCAATTGCGCCACCCCCCACCACCCTGACTGGCAAAAACGCCTGAGCGAACGCCGGCAAGCGCGCGCCGCCGCCGGGGAATGGCCGGGCCGCGGCGGTAGTTGGGCATTGAGGCCCGATCCCAAAAGCGGACAGCACAATCCTCGGTCGAAGTCGGCGTAATCCCCTCCCTCTTGAACTGCCGCGGCCCGCTGTTGGCGCGGTTCAGGATGTGATCAACCCACCCACCGCGGGCTTGGAGGACCCGCCGCGGCATGGAGTGGGAGGGTAACGGAGGAGTCCTCCCACAATAAAGGTTCGCGTTTCGCGTCACCTTTGGTCTCCCCCATTCGCGGGACTCATGCTGATCGCGGGTCTTTTCCGCCTGGAACGTGGCGAGTTCTGCGAAGGCCGTCACAATGCCTGGGTGCCGTGTTTCCGCGGCGCACGCGGTTATACGCGACGGGCAATCTGTACTTGTCGAAGTGGCTGCACAGTGACTGTTGCTCCGGCAGCGAGAAAACGCATCCATTCGGGTACACGCTGGTCGGATGTTGACGTGGGAGAGTAACGGTTTGGATGGCACGTCGGCCCGTAGCGTTCTGCTCGATTAGCGGTAAACTGATTGCGACGCAGGGCAGCGCGCCCGCAAGTCCGGGCTGCGGCAGAATCTCTTCTTGTGCGCTACGGGCACCCTCCTCTGGCCCTGATTTGACCGGCTGGCTGTCAGGTAGGAATCACTTATCACCCCAGTGTCATTACCGGGGGGATTCCACGCCGCAATCGCAAGCGGAGCGACTATTTCATGCCCGAAGTCGGGACAAATCTTCCGGTTGGTCAGCCGGTGCCTATGCCGGGGCACTTCGACACACCCGTTGTGTTGGAGGAAGTCCGCCGGCTTGGCGCGGGCTACGAGTGCCGCGTCCGGCTGCCGGATGGCACTCTTGATGAGGTGGTCATCTCGGCGGACGAAGCGGCCGCGCTGGCCGCGCGGGCCGGATCGCCGCAAACACTGAGGCTGGTCGATCCCTCCGACCTTCAGCTTCTTGTTGAATCGGCCCGCATCCGATTGGCTTATGCCCACGACCGGCAATTCGCTGTGAGCTTGTCGGGAATCCGCACCTTGCCGCATCAGATTGAAGCGGTGTATCAGAAGATGCTTCCGCAGCCCTGCCTGCGTTTTCTCCTGGCCGACGATCCGGGGGCCGGCAAAACGATCATGGCCGGGCTGCTCATCAAGGAACTCAAACTCCGCGAGGCGATCGACCGCGTGCTCATCCTGTGTCCAGCCCCGCTGACGATCCAGTGGCAGGACGAGATGCAGCGTTGGTTCGGCGAGACCTTCGACATGATCTTCGCGGCGGTGGATCAGCAGCAGCTTACAAATCCTTGGCAACGGTCCACGCAAGTCGTCGCATCGCTGGACTACGCGAAACAGGATGACGTGCGCGAGCGCATTTGGCAGCAGCATTGGGATTTAGTCATCATCGACGAAGCCCACAAGTGTTCCGCCCGCACCGGCAGCGGTGGCCCAGGCCGCGCGCCCGGCGTCGTCACCACCAAGCGATACGAGTTGGCCTCGTGCCTGACGCACCAGTGCGAGCATGTCCTGCTGCTGACCGCGACACCGCATCATGGAGACGAGGACAAATTCGCGCATTTTCTGCGATTGATCGACCCGGATCTCTTCCCCGAACCGAACCGGCTTGGGAATCAGGCATCCGACATCCGCAACGACATCTTCCGCCTGGGCGCTGACTGCCCGTGGGCGCTGCGCCGGCTCAAGGAAGACCTCAAGGATATGGACGGCGCGAGGCTATTCCCCGACCGCCACGCCGTCACAGTGCCGTTCACGCTGAACGCCGAGGAATTCGCGCTGTATAAGGCGGTCACGGCCTACATCAACGAATTCATTCCCCAGCAGCAAGGTCCGCGCAAGACATCGGCGGCTTTGGCACGCACGGTCTTGCAGCGCCGTCTGGCAAGTTCCGCATGCGCCATACATGAGTCGCTGAAGCGTCGCATTCAAAAGCAGTCCACTCTGTTGGCTGACTTGGAAGCGCTGCCGCCGGCGCAGCGCAGCAAACGTCTCGCCCAGCTTCAAGGGCGCTTGGTGGATAACGAGCAGGACGAAGATGACCTCGACGATTCCGAGCGGGACGTGCTGATCGACGAGTTTACGGCGGCACAAGAACTGGACCAGCTCCGCGCAGAGATCGCCGTGCTGAAAGACGTGGTGGAACAGGCCCGCCGCGTGCGTGAGGCGGCCAGTGATTCCAAACTTAAGTCGCTCAAGGAATGCTTGGCGCGCGCTGCGTTTGCGGAACTCAAGGATGGTCGGGGCAAGCTGCTGCTGTTCACCGAGCATCGCGACACGCTCAACTACGTGAAAGAGCACCTCGGCCGCTGGGGCTACACCACTTGCGAGATTCACGGCGGCATGAACCCGCACGAGCGCAAACGGGCGCAAGAGACGTTCCGCACAACAGTCCAAATCTGCGTCGCGACGGAGGCCGCCGGCGAGGGAATCAATCTCCAGTTCTGCCACCTCATGATTAACTATGACATGCCTTGGAACCCGACGCGCTTGGAGCAGCGCCTTGGGCGCATCCATCGCATTGGTCAGCGCGACGACTGTTATGCCTTCAACTTCGTCGCCACCGAAGGGGAAGACGGCGATGCCATCGTCGAGGGCCGCATTCTCCAGCGGCTTCTGGAAAAACTGGAGATTATGAAGCGGTCGTTGGAAGGCCGCGTCTTCGACGTGATCGGCGAAGTGCTGTCGCTCAACGACATCAATCTCCCCGACATGCTGCGCGAGGCGGCGGTCGATCCGCGCCGGCTGGATGATTATCTCGACCAGATCGATCGCATCGACCCCGATCGGCTCAAGGAATACGAGCAGGCGACCGGAATCGCGCTGGCGCGAGGGCACGTCGATTTCTCCGGCTTCCAACAGCAGAACCTCGAAGTCGAGGAACGGCGCTTGATGCCCAAATACGTCGAGGAGCAATTCATCGCCGCCGCGAAGCGCATCGGTCTGCGCGTCGAGCCGCGCGCCGATGGACTTTGGCGCATCGAGCACGTCTTGGCGGACCTCCGCAGCGAGCGACTTGCTTCGGTACGAAAGCTCGGCAAGGCCGAGCAGGAATACCGCAAGGTTACGTTCCACAAGGAAGTGCTGGATCAAGACGCGCACGTGGACGCCGTGCTTGCGGGGCCCGGTCACTCATTGTACGCGGCGGTCGATGAGAAGCTGAACGAGCAACTTACTCATGCCGGCGGCGGCACTGGGCTGTTCTTGGACGCGCAGGCGAGCGCTCCGTATCGCCTGCATTTCTTCGAGATCACGATTAAGGGCAAGGACAGCCGGGGAACTGAAGTTCCACTGTATGCCGAGGTCGTCGCCGTGCGGGACGGGTTGAGTCAAGTGGGGGCCGGCGAGTTTGAGATCGTGCCTGCCGACGTGCTGCTGGACTTGGCGCCACACCCGGACAAATGGAATCAGGTCGAACCCGTGGACCCACAGCCGGCGCTGGACCATCTCAAGAGCACGTACCAGCTTGAATGCCGCACCCGTTGCCAGCAGGAGAGGCAGCGGTTTTCTGCCATCGTGCGCGACTACTTGGAGCGCTCCTTCACCGCCCGAATTAGGAAAGCCCAGGAACGATACATGGGCTTGATGGCCGAGTTGGGCCAGCGGGCGGAATACAAGCTCGCCGCCGATGAAGCGAAGAAGTACCTCGATAACTTGGAGCGCACCAAGCGCGAGCGGCTGGCGGGACTGGATCGCCTCCAAATCGCCCGCACCGGTCCAGTACGGCACTTGGCGACGGCACTGGTGTTGACGCCGGACGCCAACGTAGCGGCGCAGATGGGAACGCTCTGCCGCGAGCCGGACACGGAATTGCGGATGCGCAAAGAGCGCCGCGCCGAGGAAATCGTGATCGAGCATCTGGTCGCCGAGGGATTCCCGCGCGATCGAATCGAGCGGGTCGGCTCGCAGAAAATCGGTTTCGACATCCGCGCCCACCGCATCAGCGACCCGGCGACGGGGCAAATCGAAGTCCGTCGCATCGAGGTCAAGGGTTACACGCGCGGCAACGACATTCAATTGACGGTGAACGAGTGGTACAAGGCCCAGCAGCTTGGGCTGACCTACTGGCTCTACGTGGTCTGGAACCCGTTGGAAGACGGGCACGAACTTGTTCGCATCCACAATCCGGCGGCGAAGCTGGATCACGCGAAGAAGGAAGTCGTCGTGGCGCGGATGTTCTGCATCCCGGCGGCGGCGATCAACGAACGCGGAAGCGAAATAAACTATCATCGTGGAACGGGATGAGCTCACTGAACTTCATTACATCACGCCGATCGACAATGTCCCGTCGATCCTTGCACGCGGTCTGCTCTCACATAGAAGGGTTGCCAAACTCGGCCATCAATCCGTCGCCATGCAAGAGCTCCAGGACAAACGCGCCAAAGTTACTGTTCCGGGAGGCCGACCGCTTCACGAATACGTCAACCTCTACATCTGTGCCCGCAACCCGATGCTCGATAAGCGCAAAGGCAGTCACCTCGACCTTTGTGTTTTGCGGATCGTTCCCTCCGTCATCGATCTTCCCGGCGTCGTCATCAGCGACAGCAACGCCGGCAGTGACTACGTACGCTTCGCCGCCGCGCCGAGCGGCCTCAAGATTGTTGACCGTGAGGCGACCTTCGCGGAGTATTGGACAGATCAAGACCCGATCGAGAAATACCGGAAGGCAGCCCGGAAATGCGCCGAGGTCCTCGTGCCGGATAAGGTCCCGGCCCCGTATGTCACCGGCGCTTTCGTCTCATGCAGCCAGTCCCTCGCATCGTTCGAGGCAATTCAAAGCGGTCTTCCGGCGGTCGTTGATGCTCACTTGTTCTTCCGATGAGGGGACATCGCGATGATAAAAGTGCTCATCGGGGACATGTTTGCGTCGAAAGCACAGACCCTTGTTAACACCGTCAACACCGTCGGCGTCATGGGTAAGGGCGTGGCGCTTGAGTTCAAGAAGCGCTTCCCGGAGATGTACGACGACTATGTGAAGCGTTGCAAAGCCGGCGCAGTCAAACTGGGCGAACCCTATTTATTCGCGCGCCTCACGCCTCCCTGGGTCCTCAACTTTCCGACCAAGGAACATTGGCGGTCGGTCTCGCGCCTGGCCGACCTCGTGCGCGGCCTGCAACACTTGGAGCGTCACTATCGCTCATGGGGCATCACGTCTTTGGCCGTCCCGCCGCTTGGTTGCGGTCAGGGTCAATTGGAATGGCGCGTGGTGGGAGCAACCCTGTATCGCCATCTCAAAGGTCTCGACATTCCCGTCGAGCTATACGCTCCATTCGGCACACCCGATGAGCAGCTCAGACCGGGGTTTCTCGACGGCGCCAGCGCGCCCGTTGCCGAGCCACCGCAATACCGCATCGAACCGGGCTTGGTCGCACTCATCGAAGTCTTGCACCGAATTGAGAGCGAACCGTATCACTGGCCCGTCGGGCGCACGACCTTTCAGAAGATAGCCTACTTCGCAACGGAATCGGGGATTCCGACGGGACTGGAGTATCAGCGCGGCAGTTATGGCCCGTTCGCTTCCGGCCTGAAACAGGTTGAGACGCGGCTTGTCAACAACGCCTTGATCCGTGAAGAGCGATTGGGGCGAATGTTTGCTGTCCATACAGGCCCCACATTCGCCGACGCTCGCCGCGCCTACGCCGCCGACCTGTGCCAATGGGAGCCAATCATCGACAAGCTCGCGGACCTGTTCATGCGGATGCAGACGAATCAGGCCGAGATCGCGGCCAGCGTCCATTTCGTCACAACCGAGCTGCGCGCCGCCGGCCGGGACCCAACCGAAATCGACGTTCTTCACGGCGTGATGTCCTGGAAGCAGCGGCGCCGCCCGCCGCTCAATGAGCCCGAAGTCGCCCGAACGATCCGGAATCTAAACATGCTGAGCTGGCTCAAAGTCCGCGCCAGCCAAGACCTGCCGGTATCTGAGGAGGATTTCTTAAGTGTCTGATGGAAACGACCTTCGCCTCATCGAAGACTACCTCCCCATCGAGGCCATCAGCAAGGAGGCCTCGCGAGAGAAGTCTGTGCGCAAAGGCCACATCTCGACACTGCACCTATGGTGGGCGCGGCGGCCGCTGGTCGCCTGCCGCGCCGCCGTTTACGGTGCGCTGGTCCCGGCGGACCGGTGGGTGAAGGACATCAATGTCAAGAACGGCAATGGCAAGGATGTCGAGGCGTTCAAGAACGGCACGAAGAAAGGGCTGAACCGCAAGCACGCCAAGGAGTTCGTCACCAAGCTTTGCCGCTACCCAAAGACCGATCCGACCAAACCGGAAGACATCAAGCTCAAACGCGAAACCGAAGCCGCCATCGTCGAGGCGCAGAAGCATATCCTTCTGGCGCATGCTGATCGTCTGACCCGCGAGCTTGCCGATGCGAAGAAGACCGGCAAGTCTCCGGCCTGGGTGGACGAATTCAAATTCAAAGGTGATCGCGTCACCTACGACGACATCGTTGCCGGGCGCGCACCGCGGCCGCGGGTGTTGGACATGTTCGCCGGCGGCGGCGCCATCCCGCTGGAGGCGCTGCGCCTGGGATGCGAGGCGTACGCGCTCGACCTCAACCCCGTTGCCCACATCATCCAGCTCTGTACGCTGGTCTATCCGCAAAAGTACGGCAAGCCCGACCCACGAGAACGCGGCATGACTGGCCCGAAGAACGCCAAGGGCGAACCTACTTGGGGCGGCCTCGCCGCCGAAGTCCGTTATTGGGGCAATTGGGTGCTAGACAGTGTTCGCAAGACAATCGGCGACCTATATCCGCTCATTCCCGACCCGGACTACAAGCCCGGCAAGGACGATGCAGACACACCCATGAAAGGTGCCATCGGCAAGCAGATCACGATGCTGCCCGAAGATGACGAGGACAGCGACAACGAATTCACCGCCGTCAATGTACCGCCGGGTTACCTCATGCCAATTGCCTATCTCTGGACGCGCACCGTTCGGTGCAAGAACCCGGCATGCGGCGCGACCGTTCCGCTGGTGAAGCAAACTTGGCTATGCAAAAAAAAGGAGCGGCACGCCGCGTTGAAGGTCGTGGCGCCACGAGCGGCCAAGGAAGCGCGCTTTGAAGTGGTAGAGGCCGAGACGGAAGAAGAGCTCGACTTTGATCCTGAAGGGCACTCCAAGGCCGGCAATGCTACCTGTCCCTTTTGCAGTACGGTTGCCGACAGCGAGTACGTAAAGCTAGAAGGAATGGCGAAGCGTTTGGGGTATCAACCAATGGCGATGGCGGCGGCACGCCCTCGTTCCATGGGAAAAGTTTACCTGCCAGTACCGACCGAAGGGCTCATACCCTGCCCGCCGGAAGAACTTGATGACCGGCTGGCTCGCCTTGCAAAAGATGCCGCACTCACCACACCCGCAGAGCCGATCATTAACGATTGTAAGGGCGCTTTGTTTTGCGTTCTGTATGGCATCAGCACTTGGGGAGATATTTTCTCAAAGCGACAGTGCCTCTCGCTGCTTTCGTTTGCAGCAGCCATTCGCGACGCAGAAAAGGAGATGCGCCAGTGTGATTGCGTCGCGGACCGTAGCGTCGCGATTGCCACCTATCTGGGTGCAATGGTTGACAAACTGGCTGATTTCAACTCCGTCCAATGCACGTGGAACTACACAGGTGGGCGTGGCGTACGTAATTCCTTCACTCGGCAAACACTCGGAATGACTTGGGATTTTGCAGAGACCAACCCATTCAATCCCGCCGGCGCGAGTTGGGTTGCCATCGTCGAGGACATCCCCGCTGCAATAGAGATGCTTGCACTGGAAGGAACGACTCCGCCGCACGTGAATCGCGGGTCAGCGACAACGATGAGCTGCCCCGACCAGTCCCTCGACGCGGTGATGACCGACCCGCCGTATTATGACAACGTCCCCTACGCCGACATCTCTGATTTCTTCTACGTGTGGTTGCGTCGAACGATCGGACATCTGCATCAAGAGCACTTTTCGGGCCAAGGTACGCCAAAAAAGCCGGAAGCCGTTGCTGATGCATCACGCCACGGCGGCGATCGCGTTGCGGCAACAAAGGCTTATGAAGATATGATGCGTCAGGCCTTCCGGGAGGCATCTCGCGTCTTGAAGCCAGGCGCAACGATGGCGGTGGTTTACGCGCACAAAACCACTCTTGGATGGTCTACGCTCGTTGACGCACTTCGCGGGAGTGGTTTTGAAGTCACGGAGGCGTGGCCACTTGATACCGAGATGAAGGCGCGAATGCGCGCCATGGAATCTGCCGCGCTCGCCTCCAGCATCACATTGGTTGCTCGAAAACGCGCCCGTGCTGCTGGTGTCGGCAACTATGAAGATCACGTTCAGCCTCACCTCCAGCAGATCGTCCGTGAGCGCGTCGAGACGCTGTGGGACATGGGCATCGCCGGCGCCGACCTGTTGATCGCGTGCGTCGGGGCGGGGTTGCGGGCGTTTACGAAATACGAAAAGGTCGAATACGCCAACGGCGAAGAGGTACCGGCTGAGAAGTTTCTGGCGGAGGTCGAAGGCGTCGTACTCGACACGATGCTGGGCAAGCTTTCTGGCGTCACCGGCGGCAACGTCGCCGCGGTCGATCCGGCGAGCCGTTTCTACGTTCTCTGGCGCTTCGTCTACAAAGCCGCTGAAATCGACGCGGGCGAGGCAATCGTCTTCACCTACGCCCAGCATGTGGAACTCGATGGCCCGTCGGGACTAAGCGACGGCAAAGATGCGCTCGTCGAGAAGAAGAAGGCGAAGTACCGCGTCCGCGATTTCAGCGAGCGCGGCATGCACGAAAAGCTTGGATTGCCCGACGAAGCGGGTCACCCTGCGCCGCTCATTGACATTCTGCATCGCATTCTCTGGCTGATGGAGAACAGCCCGCGCAAGTTCGGAGAATTTCTGGACGAAGCGCGCCCCGACCGCGAACGGCTGCGTGTGCTGGCGCAGGCACTCTCCGGCGCCGCGCTATCCGGCAAGAGCGAGGAGGAAGCCGCGAAGCTCGTGAGCACCACGCCCGCCGAGCAATCGGCGCTGGGCAAGCTGCTGGCGAACTGGCGCAGCCTGATCGAGTCGACAATGGCGGCCACGGATTCAAGCTTGTTCGGCACGAAGGGTTAGATTACTCCTGGAGAAACGCAATGATTGACCGAGCCACTATTGAGCGTGCGGCGCAAGCGCTGTTGCGGGCCGCACCGCCCGGGTCGGGAGTGATCCTCTTCGGTTCCCACGCCCGGGGAGATGCCAGACCTGACAGCGATCTGGACTTTCTGGTCGTGGAGCCGGAGCTGATAGACCGGCGCGCGGAGATGGTGCGGCTGAGGGACGTCCTTCGCCCGCTGCGAGTACCAGCGGATGTGCTCGTCACGAGCCGACGGACGTTTGAGCATTGGCGTGACACGCCGAACAACGTCCTCTACGAGGCATTCAAGGAAGGTCGGGTATTCCATGCCGTGGGATGAGCAGGCCGAACTCTTTCGCCGCAAGGCTTCGGATGATGAAACTGCCATGCGCGGATTGGCGCCGGACCCCCTGCAACCGGATAGCGTGATCGGCTTTCATGCGCAGCAGGCCGTCGAAAAGCTGCTGAAGGCCGTGCTTGCCCATCATCAAATCGTGGTCCGTCGCACTCACGACCTGACGGAGTTGATTGACCTCTTGAAAGCCCATGGTCACGGGGTCCCGCCAGAGATCGAAGAGGCCCGCCGATTACAGCCCTACGCGGTGTCGTTCCGTTACGAAGACATTCCCGAGGAGGCTGCATGTCCGCTCGACCGTACTTGGGCGATTGAATGTGTACAGCAGACGCGGGCATGGGTCGATCACGAGCTCGGGGACGAGAGAGGCGCGCCATGAGCCTACACGCACTCAAACCGTGGACTGAGCTGGTCAAGCTGCACTCGGACGTGGAAAGCGGATCGTTGGCAGAAGCGGTCTTCGCGATCGATTTGGGCGCAATCGCCACCGGCGATGCGAGCGCGCCAAAAGTGTACCGCGACCCCGATGCCTTTTTCGCCGCGACGTACCCAACCACCGACCTGCGTCGGCTGCTGGAAGAAGTGCTGGCGAGCTTGGCGGGCCAGGGCAACCACAACCGGGTGCTCAAGCTGCGCAGCCCGTTCGGAGGCGGCAAGTCGCACACGTTGGCGTCGCTGCTGCACGCGGCCCGCCGTCGCAAGTCGCTGAACCAGATCGCAGAGTGTCGCGGATATGCCGATCCGGGCAAGGTCGATGTGGCAGTGTTCGACGGCGAGAAGTTTACGGCCCTCGGCGGCAAGGACGTGGGGAATGGCCAAGTCATTAACACACTCTGGGGATGGTTGGCGTGGCAGATCGGCCCCAAAGCCTTTGCGATTGTTGCCGAGCATGACCAAAAGCGCGTAGCGCCCGCCGGAGACGAAATCAAGGCGATGCTGGAGGCCAACGGCAAACCCGTGCTGCTGCTTCTGGACGAAGTGCTGAAGTACGTCGAGGGGACGGCCGCCGTGGCGGTGCAGGAATCGACCTTGCAACGGCAGGTCAAGAAGTTCCTGCAAGACCTTACCGTGGAAGTGTCGTCGTCGCCGAACGCCGTGCTGGTGTACTCCCTTCAATGGAGCGCGCGCGAGGCGCTGGGGAACGTGGCGCTGCTCGAAGAACTGGACAAGCTGACCAGCCGCAAAGACCAGGTGCGCGAGCCCGTCACTGGCGACGAGGTTCTAGCCGTCGTGAAACGCCGGCTGTTGTCGGCTGAGCCGCCGACGGACGCCGCGCAGCAGGTGGCCAAGGAATATTCAGATGTCGTCGGCGGCATGTTGCGCGGTCGCGCCGAGACGCCAAGTGCCCAACAGGATGCCCAAGAGCAGGCGCTTCAGCTTCGCTCGCGGATGCAGGCAGCGTACCCATTCCATCCCGCGCTGATCGACGTCATGAATAGTCGATGGACCAGCGTAGATGGTTTTCAGCGCACGCGCGCAGCGCTGCGGTTTCTGGCGTCGTGCCTTCACGCGCTCAAAGCTCGTGGCGGCGCGCGAGCGGCGCTGGGGCCGGCGGAAATTCCGCTGGGCGATGCAGAAGTAGCGCGGGCCATGTTGAAAGACCTCGACCCGCGACAGGACTATGCGCCCGTACTGACCCATGACCTCGTTGGACCAAATGCTCGCGCCAAGCGCATCGATGAGCGCCTGGCTAAGGAGACGCCGGCGATGGCCAATGCCAAACCGGCGCTGCGCCTCGCGACTGCGATCTTGGCTTATTCGTTCGGCGGACTCAAACGCGACCTCAACGGCGGGGCCAGCGGTGAGACGCTCCCGCCGGGCGTCACCGAAAGCGAACTGCTTGCCGCGTGCGTTGGACCGGACTTGGACAGCATTACGGCATCAGCGGTTTTGGGAGAGTTGCGCAATAGTTGTCTGTACCTGCACTACGACGGCGTGCGCTACGGCTTTAAGAAAGACCCAAATGTCACCAAACTCGTGGAGGATGCCGAACAGGAAGTCGCTCGTGATGCCAACGCCGTGCGGGAGCAAATCAAAGACATGCTGGGCAAAAGGCTGGCCGGAAAAAACGACGTGGTGATCTGGCCGGAGTCCTCGCAGGAGTTGCCGGACAAGGAGCCGCAGTTTCTCGTCGGGTACTTGCCGATGGAGTTCGCGGGCAAAACGATCGCGCAACAAGAAGATGCCGCCAAGACCATCTTATCCAAATACGGCGACGCGCCTCGCCGTTATCGTAACGGCGTGGGATTGGCGATCCCGGACAAGAAGCCGATGGAGTCGCTACGGCGGGCCGTGCGCTATCTCATGGCGATCGAGCGCGTAGACGCGAAAAAGAAACAGCACAGGCTTACCAAGGACCAGGAAGATCAGCTTAAAGAACGCAAGCGAACGGAAGAGAACGCGGCGGAGGCGGCGTTCCGCATTTTATATCCCGCCGTGTGGCTGCCGCGCGTGGGCAGCGGCGGATCGATCGAACTTGAGAAGGTGGAAGTGGGTGGACGTCCGCTCCAAGCGACCGGCGTGCATGAGCGCGTGATGGAACTATTGACCGCTGTGGGCACGCCGAAGATTCACGGCACGCTGCATCCGCGCAAGGTCGCGGAGCGCGTGAAGCTCGGCGAGGCGCTGGCAGCAGGCGACCCGCCGCGAATGGGCGTCAGCACCAGCGACGTTCGTGATGCTTTCTTCGGATTCCTTGAGCCACCGCGCATCAGTTCGGCCGACGTGCTGCGCAAAGCCATCGCTCGCGGTGTTGGCGAGGCGACATTTGCATACACCACGGGCACGCCGACTCTCGGCAGTGATGGCAAGTATCAGGTCAGTCTGACGAAGGTGGCCAGCAACAGGAGCATGAGCGAAGACGAAGTGGATTTGGATTCTGGATTCCTCATGGTGCCTACTGCCGTGCCGGCGCCGACGCCACCGCCTGGCGGGCCGCCGCCAACTCCGGGACAGACGCCGCCGATCACGCCACCCGGACCAGGGCCTACTCCGCCGCCACCTGGAGGCGCGCCAAGCGTGCGCACCGGGGTTCGCATCAGGTTCGCCGCCACGCGCGAGCAGGTGTTCAAGTCCTTCCAAGCCGTCGCGAACCTCGCGGACAAGTCCGACGGTGGCAAGATCACAATCCAGATCGATGGTGGCAACGCATCGGGGTATGATCCGTCCTGGCTTCGGAATGCAGTCGAGGAGCCGCTGGATGAGGCGAATATTGAGGGGATTGAGATCGAGTAGTCGGGCCACCCTTTCTGAATTAAACCTTGGACTTGTCGCCGATCCTACGCGAGGCGAAAAAGGCGAGCGATATCTAAACGCCGTCTTCCACGGCGAGGCGGCGGCTGGCCGACTGCGGCCGCGTGCACGAACCTGTATCATCGGCGCAACAGAAGTGGCGTGAACCGCTCGACCGGCAACGGGCCGGCGGGTTGGGCGTGGCGGCGTTCTGCCGGCGCAAGGCCATTGCCGCCTCGTCGTTCTTCGCCTGGAGGCGGTAGTGTTCGCGATCTGGCGTTTGAGAGGAAGATCATGATGCATGGAATACCGTTGATTGGCGTGGCAGTGCTCGTAACAGGGGCGGTCGCTGCCGTCATGTCATCCTCGGACCAGCGGCCGCTGCGCTACCCGCCGGCCCGCAAGTCGGAGCAGGCGGACGATTATCATGGCGTCAAAGTTCGCGACCCCTATCGCTGGCTGGAGGACCCGGACTCGGCCGAGACGCGGCAATGGGTGCAGGCCGAGAATGCGCTGACGTTCGACTACCTGCGCCGCCTGCCGATACGCGACCGGCTTCGGGTGCGACTGACGGAGCTATGGAATTACCCGCGGTATTCGCCGCCGTTCCGCGAAGGCCCGCGCTACTTCTTCTTCAGGAACGACGGGCTGCAAAACCAACACGTGCTGTACGTCCAGGAATCGCTTGAAGGGCCGGCGCGCGTCCTGCTCGATCCCAACACGATGTCGGCCGACGGGACTGTTGCCGTGCCGACGGCGTCGGCGTCCGACGACGGCGAGCTGCTGGGGTATGGCCTGGCCCGCGCCGGCTCGGATTGGGAGCAGTTCCGCGTCCGCGATGTGTCCAACGGCCACGACCTGGCCGACGAACTGCAATGGGTCAAGTTCTCCGCGATCAGTTGGACGAAGGACGATCGTGGCTTTTACTACTCGCGCTTTCCCGAGCCGGACGAGCAAACGTCGTTGCGGCAGGCGAACCACGATCACAAGATCTATTACCATGTGGTCGGCACGGCGCAGGATCGCGATCGGCTCATTTATGCGCGGCCGGACGAGCCGCGCTGGCTCATGGGCGCCGAAGTGACCGAGGACGGCCGCTACGCGCTGCTTTCATTCCACCAGGCGGGCGAGAAGAATCGCGTCGCATACATCGACTTGAAGGACCCGCAACGCCCGGAGGTGGCCGGCCGCGTGGTGGACCTCATCGACCGGTTCGAGGCGTCCTACCGGCTTATCGGCAACGATGGGCCGGTCTTCTACTTCCGCACGGACCTGGATGCGCCGCGTGGGCGGGTCGTCGCCATCGACGTCAATCATCCGGAACCATCGCGGTGGAAGACGATCATCGCGGAGGCGCAGGACACGCTGGAATCGGTCGATCTCGTCCGCGACCAGTTCGTCGCGCTTTATCTGCACAACGCCTACAGTCGGGTCAGCGTGTTCGATCTGTCAGGCAAACACGTCCGCGACTGGGCGCTGCCGGGACTGGGGACGATCTCCGGCTTCTCGGGCAAGCGCGCGGACGGCGAACTGTTTTACGATTTCACGTCGTTCCTGCACCCGCCCACGATCTACCGCTATGACGCCAAGACCGGCCGCTCCTCCGTCTTCCGCGAATCGCAGATCAAGTTCGACCCGTCCCCCTACCAAACCGAGCAGATCTGGGTCGCCAGCAAGGACGGCACGCGCCTGCCGGTCTTCGTCACACATCGCAGGGGAATTAAGCTGGATGGATCGCATCCCACATATTTGACCGGCTACGGCGGGTTCAACATCTCGCTGACGCCCCATTTCTCCGTGGCCGCCGCGATGTGGCTCGAGCACGGCGGCGTCTACGCGCTGGCCAACCTGCGCGGCGGCGGGGAGTTCGGCGAGACCTGGCACCAGGCCGGCACGAAGCTCCACAAACAAAACGTCTTCGACGATTTTCTAGCCGCCGCCGAGGGCCTCATCCACCAGGGGTACACGTCGCCCAAAAAGCTCGCCATCAGCGGCGGATCGAACGGCGGGCTGCTCATAGGCGCCGTACTCAACCAGCGGCCCGACCTGTTTGCCTGCGCCGTGCCGATGGTCGGCGTCATGGACATGCTCCGCTTCCACAAGTTCACGATCGGCCACAACTGGGTGGAAGACTACGGCTCCAGCGACGATCCCGAGCAGTTCAAGGCGCTCTACGCCTACTCGCCCCTGCACAACATCAAGCCTGGCGGGCACTACCCGCCGACGCTGATCCTGACCGCCGATCACGACGATCGCGTCGTCCCCGGCCACTCGTTCAAATACGCCGCCACCTTGCAGGCCGCGCAGGCCGGCCCGTCCCCCATCCTCATCCGCATCGAAACCCAGGCCGGCCACGGCGGCGGTAAACCCACAACCAAGCTGATCGACGAACAAGCCGACGTCTGGGCTTTCAGCATGCACCACCTGGGCATTGACCCTATGTATGATACTCCGCATTAATCGCCACGTACTCCTTTGACAGGTCGCAGGTCCAGCAGGTCGCTTCGGCCGTGCCGAGGCGGCAATCGAGCACCACTCGCACTTCCGGGGCATCGAGCTTGCGGCTCAGTGCGGCGGCGTCGAAGGCGATCGGGCGGCCGTTGCGGAATACCGCCGTCTCCTGGAGGGCAAGCGAGCACTTGTCCGGGTCGAACGCGACACCCGCATAGCCGGCGGCGGAGACGATGCGGCCCCAGTTCGGGTCGTTGCCGTGCATGGCGCATTTGACCAGCGGAGAGTTGGCGATGGCGCGGGCGATCGACCGCGCGGCGCGCTCGTCCGGGGTCGATCTCACGGTAATTCGCACGACCTTGGTCGCCCCCTCACCGTCGGCGGCCAGTTGATACGCCAGCGACTGGCACACGTCATCGAGCGCGGCCGCGAACGCCTTGGCCGCACGCGGCGAATCGACTTTCGCTCCGCTCAAGCCGCTGGCCAGGATCGCGCAAGTGTCGTTCGTGCTGGTGTGGTCATCGATGGTGACGGCATTGAAGCTCGCAACGGCCGCCCGCGCCAGCAATTTGCGCAAGACCGCGGGCGACGCGGCGGCGTCGGTCGTGACGTAGGCCAGCAAGGTTGCCTGCGGCGGAGCGAGCCGTGGACCGATCATGCCGCTGCCCTTACAGACGCCGGCCAGCGTGACCCGCTGCCGTCCCAGCTTGAATGCGATAGCCGCCTGCTTTCGGCTCGTGTCCGTCGTCAGGATCGCGTCGGCGAACCGCGTCGCATGTTCGTGGTCGCGGCCCAGCGAATGCCCGGCGTGGGCGATGCCGCGCTCCAGCTTCTCCATCGGCAGCAAATGACCGATGATCCCCGTCGACGAAGGGAGAATGAGATCGGCCTGGCAGCCGATCGTAATCGCGGCCAGAAAGCACATCTGCCGCGCGTCCTTCTCGCCCTGGCGGCCCGTGCAGGCGTTGGCGTTCCCGGAGTTGACGACCACGCCGTGCAGCCTCCCGCGCACCATGTGCTCGCGGCCAACCTTCACCGGCGCCGCGACGACCTTGTTGGTGGTGAAGACGGCCGCCGCCGGACAGGGAACGTCGCATACCAGCATGCCGACGTCTGGCGCCTGGTTCGTTTTGATTCCCGCGTACACCCCGGACGCGCGGAATCCCGCGGGCGAGCAAAGGTGCAGTTCCGCCATATGTTTCGCGTCCTGTTACCGCTGATCGATGGGCTTGATATAGATGTGGCGGAAGGCCACCGGGTCGTCGTGGCCGGCGAAGCCGAACGAGCCTTTGAGCCGCATCAGCCCGGGATGCGCGCTGTCGTGCATGAATTCGTGGACCTTGCTCACGTCGGCGTCGACGACCACCGTGCCGTTCAGCTCAACCGTGATCGTGTGGCCCTTGACGATGACGTGCTCGAAGTTCCACCGGCCCATGGGACGCAGATAGCCGCGGTGGGCGGGAATGACGCCGTAAATCGAGGAGCAATACTGCCGCGGATCGAGGTGCTCGTAAACCGGCGCGGAATCATCGAGGATTTGCAGCTCGCACGTGCCGACGTAGGCGGTGTCGCCCGATCCCGGATAGCGGACGGCCAGGCCGTTGTTGCCGGCCGGGGGAAGCTTGAACTCCAGCTTGGCCTCGAAGTCGCCGAACTCCTCATTCGTGTGGATCGTGCCCCCCTTTCCGGGCCGGCAGTAGATCGCGCCGTCCTTGACCTCGTATTCATCGACCGGCCCGCCCCAGCCGGTGAAGTCCTTGCCGTTGAAGACGCTCTTGAATCCCTCGGCGCCGACCAGCTTATCGAGCGCGGCGTTCGCCTCGGCGGCGGGGACCTCGCGCAGATAAACATTGCGGAAGCGGATCTCCGATCCGTGCGTCTGCAATTCGATCGGCCCCCGCGGCAGCACGGGCTTCGAGCGGTCGAAATAATTGTCCAGGACCTGCCCGTCAACCGTGAGCTTGTCGTTGAACCAGACCCACACACGCGACCCGATCATCCTGATGTGGAACGTGTTCCACTGCCCCACCGGGTTGTCCGCCTTGACCAGCGGCCATTTCCCGGGATTGTCGTTGTTGTCGTTCCACAGCGCGCCCGACCCTTTTTGCGCGCCGTTTTTCACCTCGTTGGGATTGTCCGGGTCCCAGATCTGCACCTGCGGATAGGTGCGGAGATAGATCCCTGAGTCGCCGTTGTGGCTGACCATCAGCCAGTCGATCCACATCTCGAAATCGCCGTAATCCCGATCGGTGGCGAGGTAGACGCCGTGGCCGTCCGAGACGATCTCCCCCTTGGCCGCGTCGACGTGCCAGTGCTTATGCATGTCGGCGTCCCACCCGGCTTGCTTCTCGGCGAGCTGTTCCTTGGAGAGCTTGGCTTCTTCATAAGGGCTGTAATCCTGCTGCCTTCCGCGCCAGGCGAGCAGGTCATGGCCATTGAACAAATTGACAAATCCCGGCGGCGCCTCGTTAAGCGGCCGATCCTCGGCCCGCGCCGCCGAGCAGACCGCCGCCAGAAGCATGACCGCCGCCGCACAGATCATTCGATGCATGCACCGCTCCTGTATTTGAGTCTATTACCCTGCAACGCTACTCTGCGCCTCCACACGGAAAATGCAACCACGGAGACACGGAGGCGCACTCCCAGTGCGACACCTATATGGACCTGATCCGCCGGTTCCCTCTGAAACCGATCCGGAACGACGATGAGCATGAAAAGGCCGTCGAGGTTGTCGCGGAGCAGATGGGCCGCGACCTGGGCAGTGGGGCCG
>Ga0073928_10003312_pt1 | contig 25684 bp, 24 predicted proteins | sample PaiPotPPA55metaG_FD_76969 | JGI IMG/M metagenome (GOLD analysis project Ga0073928, IMG submission 76969) | Iron sulfur acid spring bacterial and archeal communities from Banff, Canada, to study Microbial Dark Matter (Phase II) - Paint Pots PPA... ...
CCGTTTCTACGCCCCTGGCCTTAATCGCCGAGCTCACGCACCGGTGCCCGCTGCATTGCGTTTACTGTTCGAATCCCCTGGAGCTGAATGCGCGCACGAATGAGCTTTCCACCGAGGCGTGGCGTAAAGTTTTTACTCAGGCTGCGGAACTGGGCGTATTACAGGCGGACTTCACCGGCGGTGAGCCGCTGGCGCGGCCGGATATTGTGGAGTTGGTAAGCGCCGCGCGCGCTGCCGGCCTGTACGTGAACCTTATCACCTCGGGATTGCCACTCGACGAAGCGCGGCTGGAAAAATTGATCGCGGCGGGATTGGACCATTTCCAACTCAGCTTTCAAGGCGCGCGCCCAGAAATCGCCAGCGAAATTTCCGGAACTACCTCTCACGGGCAAAAATTACGCGTGCTTGAGTGGCTTCGCGGTTATCGCGTGGCGGTGACCCTGAATTTTGTGATCCATCGCCGCAACATGGATCAACTCCCGGAAATGCTGGCCATCGCAGAGGCGTCCTGCGCAACCCGAGTGGAGTTTGCCAACGTGCAGTATTACGGGTGGGCTTTTGCGAACCGGGAAAATCTGGTACCTACGCGCCAACAACTGGACTTATCGCTGGAAATATTGAAGCAGGCGCAGGAGCGGCTGCGCGGCAGGATGCGCATCGAGTACGTGGTGCCCGATTATTACGCGAAATTTCCCAAGGCGTGCATGGGCGGCTGGGGACGCAAGTTGATGCTGGTCGTGCCAAGCGGCGATGTTTTGCCCTGTCATGCGGCGCAGATGATCCCCGGTCTCAGGTTTGAGAATGTAAAAGACCGCAGCCTGCGCGAGATCTGGGAAACCTCCATCGCATTCCAGCAGTTTCGCGGCGAGGCGTGGATGCAGGAGCCGTGCCGCAGTTGCGACCGGCGCGAAGTGGATTTTGGCGGATGCCGGTGCCAGGCGCTTCTGCTGGTAAACGATGCCGCGGCAACTGATCCAGTGTGCTCGTTGTCGACTGACAGAAACAAAGTCGACGCGGTACTAGAACGGGTTGCCGATACTGCCGGGACGATTACAGCGAATGATGTGAAACCGGAGTGGTTGTACCGGACGAATCCGGTATAGATTTATTGGGGGCGTGCTTAAGATGGGCACTTTGTGTACGAAAAATGGTAAAAACAATTCCGGCGCATACCGGCATCCAAGGACGGGAACTGCCAGAGAGGAAGCTTTAACCCAGTTTCTCCCACACGGCGTTTTCGAGCGGTTTCTTCCTGCGACGACGCATTAGACCGAATACTGCCAAGCCTAGACCCACAAAAAGACCCGTTGCCGGCTCCGCCGCAGGTACCGTTACAGTATACGACCCGGCAGTGAAGCTCCAGCCGGTGCTCTTTTCAAAATCTTTGCGCACAAAATTGCCATCCAGGTTGCAATTGCTGGGGTTGATGCCTCCATCCCAGCCGCACCCGGGAGGAGTACCGAAGTCAATGCCTGTCGCATAGCTGACAGTAGTGCGTTGGCCGGTCGAGACGCTATCTGCCAATGTCACCCCGCCAAGCATTAACGTAAAGACCAGACCCAATACTATTTTGAATTCAAATCTTATGTTCATCCTGATGGCCGCTTTCCCGGGAAAATTCCTTTGGTAAGGTGTGTTTTGACCGGGCAGGGTCAGCAAGTGGTTTGCACTTTCGGGACCGTTTGGGGATCCCAGTTCGATCGTTAACCCGTCGGGCTTGGTGAAGCTTGTGCGGTCTGCGAACGTAAACGGAAAACAACCCGGAACAGGAAAATCAAGCTGCCAACGAGGACGAGTGCGCCGAAAATGGTCAGCGTGTTTGGAGCGCCGATGCGTTTGGCTACGCCGCCGGCGATTAGCGAACCGATCGGCTGCACGCCCATAAACATGGTGGCGTACACCGCCATAACCCGGCTGCGCAGTTCGTCCGGCACCCGATTTTGCACGATGGTGTTCGTGGCCGCCATCTGCACCGTGGCGGCAAAACCCACAAATAACAAGACCGAGGCGGAAAACCAGAACACCTTCGATTGTGAAAAAAGAATCAGGCAAATACCACAAATCATCGACGTACCTGCGATCCAACGTGCCAGCCCTTTGTAGCTGGTCCGTCCCGCGAAATATAGCGCCCCCAGGACGGCGCCAACTCCGGCAGTGCTCATTAACAACCCAAAACCTTTGGCGTCGCGATGGAGAATTTCGCCAGCGAAGATAGGCAGAAAAACAGAATATTGCAGGCCGAGAAGACTTAAGAGACTAAGCAGCAACAAAGCCGAACGCACCGGCATATCGCTCATCGCAAACCTGAAGCCCTGGATGAAATTCTGAAATGGCGAACCTTCGGGACGCTTTACCGCCATTTTCGGTATGCGCATGGCCAGCAGCGCGGCGAGCACCGCCAGGAAGCTGATTCCATTCAGCAGGAAGCACCACGCCGGCCCTTTCCAGGCCAGCGCAAAGCCGGCAACCGCGGGACCTACGACGCGAGCGCCATTGAAGATGGAAGAATTCAGCGCGATGGCGTTGGGCAAATCCTCTTTCACCACCATTTGCACCAGAAATGACTGGCGAATGGGCACGTCAAAGGCATTCACAACGCCGACCAGAAAAGCGATGAGAATCAATTCCCATACTTGTATAGCGTTGGCAAAGGTCAAAGCTGCGAGCGCGAAAGCCAGCAGCATGGATACCGCCTGCGTGGCGATGACCCCATAATGACGGTTATAGCGGTCGCCGACATAACCGCCGATAGAAGCAAGAAATAGAATCGGCACCTGGTTGGCAAATCCAAAGACGCCCAAGAGCGCCGCTGAGCCGGTCAGTTTATAAACCAGCCACAACTGCGCCGTAGACTGCATCCACGTGCCGATAAGTGAAATAAGTTGGCCGCCGATGAAAAGCTGAAAATTGCGGTGCTGCAAGGCGCGGAAGCGCGTAGACACTAGCGGAAAATTCCTCTCCAGTTCGATGCGTGGGTGAACGGCACGTCACGCAACGCGTCATTAACTAGTGTAGCGGACAGATTGTCATCTGAGGCGTGAAACGCAAATCTTTGTGAGGCGAAGTTACGTCACAAAGTTATATGCGAAAGTTGTGTGACGAAGTTACAGGGCGAAGTTACGCACTGGAAGCCGGGGCTACGCAGCGCGACGCACAGAAGTCAACGCTAGTAGGGATTATTCGTTGGCGGGTCAGGTGCGCCGCCGACGTGAAGATGGCTCAGGTCGCGCAGCGTGGCGCGGTCTTCTTCGCTCATACCGCGCGTAAAGTTGGGGTCTCTCAGATGCTCATTGCGCGCGAACTCCGGCATGTTCTGGAGCACGCCGAGACGCTGCTCGATGGCTTTCTTTCGTTGTGGCGGTAAATTGCGCCAGGTCGGCAGCACTTCATTTTTAATGTGATCGCGTTGTTGCGGCGTCATCTGCTGCCACACCCGTTGGCGGTCGCGCAGATCCTGTTGCTGTTGCGGAGACAATTGCCGAAAGCTTCTCTGATTCTGCAGCACCCGCTGCCGCTCTTCAGGGCTGAGGCGTGGTTGCTGGTTATTTCTATAGGAATTGTAATTGTTCTGCCCGCCTCGTGTGTATTGCCCATCTCGTGAATATCTGTCCGGGGGGCGATTGGGATCCACGGTTTGACGATTGACCGGGGGCCGATTCGGGTTCTCTTGACGAACTGAATTTCGCTCAGAGGGATTTGAATTCCCGGAGCGAGCCGGAGGCCGGTAGTCGCGAGATACGGGCGCCTGATCGCGGGGTGCGCCTGACTGCCTAGGCGGTGCGCTTGACTGATGCGGAGGGGGAGTCGACCGCGGAGCAGAATGCGGCACAGGCGTCGAACGCGGAGCGGGAGCAGCAGGAGGAGCCGATCGCTGCGGAGGCCTGTTGCCGGAATCTGGACGCTGCGCGAGACACGAAGACACCAAGCTCGCGCTGAGACAAAGTGCGAGCAGGCAGCCCTCGAATTTTGTCCTCAGCGTCATCCGCCTCACATTTCCTGTTCGCTGGAATCATCAGTCGAATCGGCCTGCGACAATTCCGTCAACGGTTCGAAGTTAGCCAGCACATCGTAATTTTCAAGCACCGGCAAATCCTGATCCTGCATAATCTGGGTTTCATCACCACTATTGGAACTTGCCATGTTCGCGTTATCCGCCGGACGGTGGCCTACCCAAACCGTAGCCAGCAGCAACATCGAAGCGGCCACCAGCACGCGAGGTGCTGCGCCCACCCACGACCACCAGTTTTGTTTCACCGGCTCAGCGGCGATGCGCGCGCGCACGCGAACATCGAATGCTGCGGATGGCTCAATCTGCGGAAGTTCATCCAACAAGCTGCTGACGGAGCGAAATTCGTTCACGCGCACGGTGCACGCCGGACATGCAGCGAGATGCTTCTCCATCTCCCGCTGTTCGCTTTCTTTCAAGCGACCGTCGATATATCCGAGGAGCCGCGTTTCCATTCGAGTACAACTCATGACTGCCTTCCCTTCCGTGCCCTTAATTTTTTGCTCGCAACGCCACGAGAGGGGCTAGTTCGACTCGCAACGTTTCATACGCTCGAAAGAGCAGCGATTTAAGCGCGCTTTCCGAGCACGATAAAATCTTCGATATCTCCCCGTAATCCAGCTCCTGATATTTGTGCAGCAGCACTGCGGCGCGTTGCTTTTCCGGTAGTTTATCTATGGCGTGCCGGATCATGTCGCGCTGCGCCTCCTGCACCAAGTGTTCCTCGATGTTGGGGTTTTTCTCCGCGACATCGATCCGGCGCTCATCGCCCTCTTCTGAATCCACGGTAACCGGAGCGTCCAGAGAGACTTCCATGCGCTGATGCCGCGTGTCCCGCACCGAATTCAGCGCCAGATTCGTGGCGATCCGGAACAACCAGGTGGTGAACTTCGCGCTCGGCACATAATCCGCTCGCGCCCGATACACCCGGATGAAAACCTCTTGTGCCAGATCCTCTGCCTGCTCCCGGTTCCGAACCATGCGGTAGAGGAAATTAACCAGCGGCGTCCTATAGCGATGCAGCAGAAGCGCGAACGACTGCTCGTCGCCCGCCTTCACGTCCAGCATCAGTTGGACGTCGGTCCTGGCCATCGCCGACACACTGTATCAAACCCGTGTATTGTCAGAAAGTTGCAAATCGTGATGTAAAACTGGCAGGTCGCCAGTGGCTTTATACATGAAACAAGCGCTGCATTATCAGCAAGCTGGCTACGCCGACGAAGACCAGCAAAGCCATGCGCCAGTTAGGTTCGCGATTCACTTCCGGCAGCAGGTCCGTAGCCGCTACGTACAGCGTCACGCCGCCAGAAAGCGGCAGGGCGTATTTGAGCTGGCTTTGCAACAGCGTCGTAAGCAGCACTCCTAATAAGGTAGCTGCACCTAATAACCCGGATGCGAGGATAGCGTTGCGCCGACTCTGCCCGCTGGCGAGAACCACGGAGGCTACCGTGAACCCCTCAGGCAGCTTGTGCAAAAAAATGGCCACGAAAATCACCACGCCCAGCCAATTCGATACCAGGAAGCCGGAGGCGATGGCCACGCCATCAAAAAAAGTATGAATCGCGAGCCCCAGCAACATGGTTGTGCGCACATGGTGGTGCCTGACTGTTTTGTGGTGCGTCTCTTCTCCGAAGTGAAGGTGCGGCGCGATAGTGTGTTCGAACAGATGAATCAGGAAATAGCCGATGAGGATCACCACGAACGCGCTGTCGCCCGCAAGCCGGACTGACTCGGGGATCACGTCCAGGAACGCCACAGCCAGCATGTACCCCGCGCCCAAAGCCACAAAATATTGCAGATTGCGGCGCTCCCAGTTGCGATAGACCACGAAGTAGCCGCCCAGCAGGTCGCCACCGGCGGCGACAAGCCCCAGAACGGCTGCTAATGCGATGCGAGTTGAGTCAGGGTGCGGCATTTGCGCAATTCAAGAAAGCCGCGTTAACCGCTGTGGCGGAAGAGAATGACATCGCCTTCTTGCACGATGTAATCGCGGCCTTCCAGGCGAACCTGGGCTTTTTCCCGGGCGGCGGCGATACTGCCCGCGGCCAGTAGATCGTTCCAGCGAACGACTTCGGCGCGAATGAAACCTTTTTCAATGTCGCTATGAATTTCGCCAGCCGCTTTCACTGCGGTTGCGCCTTTTCGAATCGTCCATGCGCGAACTTCCGGCTCGCCCGCGGTGAAATAAGGAATCAAGCCCATCAGCTCATAGGTAGCATGGATTAAGCGATTCAGGCCCGGCTCTTTCAGGCCGTAGGATTCAAGGAGTTCGGCGGCTTCTTTTTCTTCCATCTGCGCAAGCTCGGCTTCAAGCCGACCGCAGATCGCTATGACTGCAGTATTGGGCCGCCCTTGCAGCGCGCTTAGTTTATGCCGCTCCACCGCAGTCGCAAGCTCCGCCGCTTCGTCATCCCCGAGATTCAGCACATAAAGCATGGGACGCTGCGACAAAAATAAAAATCCGCCGATGGGCTTGCGTTCTTCAGCGGTCAACTCTAGTTCGCGTAAGGGCTTTTCGGATTCGAGATGCGCTTTGCACTTATCGAGGACGGCCTTCTCGGCCTCCAGAACGGGATCTTTCTTTTTCTTTAAGTCTTTCTCGAGCCGCTCCAAACGGCGAGTGATCTGGTCATGATCAGCCAGGATCAATTCCAACTCCAGATTGGTAGCATCGCGCAACGGATCAATGCTCCCGGCCGCGTGGGGCACCGAGGGATCGTCGAACACGCGAATGACATGCGCGATGGTGTCCACTTCGCGTAGCGGCGCGAGCGCATCGCGGTTGCGGTCTTTCTGCATGCCACCAACGTCCACATACTGCACCGTGGCATAGGTAATTTTTTTGGGATTATAAAGTTTCGCCAACTCCACGAGACGCGGCTCAGGAACTTTGGCGACGCCCACATGCGTCCCTTGCGCGCCGGGCTTGCCCTCGACACTAGCTTTGGTGAGGATGCGGAACAGTGTGGTTTTTCCGACCTGCGGCAGACCGATAATTCCTGTTTGCATAAACGCGATATGTTAGCACAGCGACGACGGCGCTCTTTTGTTCGTGAGCGCGAGAGCCATTCCCCGATTTAAATTTGACGGAACCGGATAGACGGGAAGCTCTTAGCGTGCTAAGTAATTCAACGCTATTTTTCAGCAACAATTCTTGTGCCAGAGTGAAAACGTTTTATGACTACAACAACTCCAATGCTTCCGTTCGATTTGCGCGTCGCAAAGGCAGTGCTCGCCGCCAAGGACGAGCGCCTCGCCCGCCTGATCGAAGAAACCGTCGAATTCCAGATCGAAATGGAATCGATGGACAGCCCGTACGAAGCGCTGATGGAATCCATCGCTTATCAATCCATCTCTGGCAAAGCCGCGGCGACGATCTTTGCGCGCATCCAAGCGCTGGGAAAAAATGGCCGCCCGCCAACACCGCAAGAAATGCTGAAACTCCGCCCCCAAAAATTGCGCAAAGCGGGCCTTTCCGGCGCAAAAGTTTTAGCCATGAAAGATCTGGCGCAGAAAACCATCGACGGCGTCGTTCCCACCATGGAAGAAGCGCAAAAAATGTCCGACGAGGAACTCGTCGAACGCCTCGTCTCCGTGCGCGGCATCGGCGCCTGGACGGTAGAAATGTTCTTAATCTTTCGCTTGGGTCGCCCGGACGTCTTGCCCATTCACGATTTGGGTGTAAAAAAGGGCTGGTCCGTCACCTACGGAAAAAAACGCATGCCCAAGCCGAAAGAACTGCTGGCCTTCGGTGAGCGCTGGCGCCCCTACCGCACGCTAGCCAGCTGGTACATGTGGCGCGCATTCGAACGCGCCGGCTACAAAGCCACCAACAAAATAAGCAAAGCCACACCCCGCAGAAAAAAACCCAAGCCCCAACCCCTCCCCACAATTAAACTCAAAAAAAGAAACGCGTTCGCAAAACACCTCTAATGTCACGGTAACGCGCAGCTCGAACCACGAATGCGATGCAGTCGGAGACGGAGGGTGCCCCGGGCTCGATCTTTAGCCTGGGTCTTGCATTTGAATTTTTTTTCCTAGGTAAATCGCGCAACCTCGCGCACCAACAAAAATATCGCGGCAATTCCCGCCAACAGCACGACGCTTTCTAGCGAAACAGAAACGCTATGCAATCGCGAGAATTCCGCAAGCAGCGGGTTGTCCGCGCTCGTAGCTTGAATTGATCCCATCTGCGTGCGCAACGCAGCCATTTTAGCGCTGACGGTAAATTGCGAAATTAGAGTCGCGGCGATCATGACCAGCACGCACAGCGCAGTCGGCGCCACCAGATTTGAGAATGAGCGCGTGCGCGCAAGGCGCGCCAGCAGGAAAATCACTCCACAAATAATCCCGCCAAGATGCATGCGCGTTAAGGCGAAGCCGACGATCACGCCCGCTTGATCACGAGTCGCCAGCACGTGAAACGCTCCCGGCGCAACTACGAAACTCAAGAACACGTCGCTGCCGAGCCACAATCCCAAACTCAGAAACTCCAGCGTGCGCAAAAAATTTGTCATGAGCTAGTTATACGACAGTCTATTGCGGAATGTCCGCAAGCGAGCCATTGATGGAGGTTACAGGTCTTCCCGCCTCAAACCGGTATGCTTGGCAATCGGGGCCATCATTTTAGGACCTATCTCGTCTGAATCTTGAAAAGCCCAAGTATAGTCAGCGAAGCCACTGCGTTGTAACTGGAGGTGAGATGATCCTTTTTCTGGCTTAGGACTCCATCCGCTGCTGAGGAGAGCTCTGCAGACTTTTTTTGCTTTTAGGCTGGGCCAATAACTCACAGAGAATTGAGACACACCACAAGGTCGCGTTCCGGTGGCTCGTCCGTATCTTGACCGAGGCGGTCTGCAAGCACATGCAGTGCTAAAGCTTGTACAGACCGGACAGCCTCGACCCTTGACTTACCGTAAACCATGACCCCCGGAAGAGCCGGGATCTCTGCGATCCAGCGTCCGTCATTTTCTTGTTCGAGCTCGATGGCAAACTTTAGCGACATGTCGGCCTCACGGTTCAGACGCATCTTGCAGCGCCCAAGGTGCGCTGTCAATAGCCTGACGTCTCCGTTGCGTCCAGGCAAATCACTTTTTATCACACCTGTACTCTTCAAGCAGCAAGGTCTGCAGGCAACGATTAATCCAGTTTTTCTTTAGCTGGGTCAGGGCTCGCCTGGTTTGTCGACTCACTGGAACTAATCAACCGATTCGCCGAAGAGCGCAGCACATCCTCTATCGCGGGAATCAACGTGGCAATGTTCTTCGTCGCCACCCGATGTACACCCGCGGCCTTCGCGGCTATTTCCAATTCAGGCATATCGTAGAAGGAAAATATGACAATCGCAGTGTCCGGCGAAAGAGTGGCAATCTGCCTGGTCAATTCAACGCTGTCCATACCGGGCATTACCCACTCTTTTACAATCACGTCCGGCTTCAACTCGACGCATTTTTTCAGAGCCTCTTCGCCGCTGCTGGCTTCCCCGCAGACTTCCCATCCCGCATGCTGTTGCAGCAAAACCTTCAAAATTCCGCGTGTTCCGTCATGATCATCAGCGATTAGAATTCTGGCCATTAGATGCGGGTTCCCCCGAGGTCAACTAAATATTGAAATTCACTGCGACTGGCCGCGCCATACAGGTATTCCTGTACGGCCGAAATTTTGTAGGCCATCCTACAAAATGCATCAGCTCAGAACATCAGCAGAGCGCATTAACACTCCTATTATCCGTGGTGTTACTGAGTCAAGCAAAGGGCGGCTGGGCACATTCTGATTTATGATGCGGCTATGGGCATTTCTGCAATGCGAACAGACTTAATTCAACGCGGTGAACGCCTTGAATATTTTACGATCCTTTGGAACAGCGTTGAAGCTCTGCTATCAGTTGGAGCGGGAATCGCGGCCGGCAGTATTGCTTTAGTTGGTTTTGGCCTAGATAGCTTCATTGAAGTGATCTCCGGTTCTGCTCTGCTTTGGCGCATGAAAACAGACCAAAAAGTAGATCAGCGAGAACGTGCGGAACGAATTAGCCTAAGAATCGTTGGAGTTTGTTTTCTCGCGTTGGCTGCCTACGTGGCGATTGATTCCATCTATTCTCTTTTGCACAAAAGTGGACCGGAACGAAGCTTGTTGGGCATCGCTATCGGTGTTGCGGCGCTCTTCGTAATGCCGCTGCTTGCATGCGCAAAGCGCAACGTAGGACGCGCCGTAGGCAGCCCGGCCATGATTGCTGACTCTCAGCAGACGCAGTTTTGCACTTATCTGTCTGCCGTTCTAGTAGCTGGTCTATTGCTGAACTTCTTTCTCGGTTGGTGGTGGTCAGATTCCGTGGCAGCGCTTGTGATGGTTCCGATTATTATGAACGAAGGTGAAGAAGCGGTTAGAATGAAAAAGTGTCCGTGTTGAGAAATTGAAAAGCGGCCTGCGCGTACGAACAACGAGATACGTGCTCACCGAATTTGCATCGCCATCCCCCAGCATCAAAAATATTGCGAAAGTAATGTTTACGACACCAAAAAGGCTCAGACTTAGAAACTTCACTGTACGCGGGAAAGTTGACCGGGGCGAAATTCGCTAGAATACAGCTTGGCGCCAGAATGGTGGGCGATAAAGGACTCGAACCTTTGACCTCTCCCGTGTGAGGGGAGCGCTCTAACCAACTGAGCTAATCGCCCGTTCGTGGTTTAGTTGTAACAGGAAGGGCCCTGGTTTTCAACCAATGCCGACCGCCACCTCTCAAGTCGTCGCGCAACTGCAGCGCAGCATCGCGCGCGCGATCTACGGTAAAGAAGAAGCCATCCAACTTTCCCTGATCACTTTGCTGGCGCGCGGCCACTTGTTGATCGAAGACGTGCCCGGGGTGGGCAAGACCACTCTCGCGCAGGCGCTGGCCAAATCCTTTCATTGCACCTTCCAGCGCATTCAATTTACTTCCGATTTGCTGCCCAGCGATGTCCTCGGTGTCAGCGTGTACAACCCCGAGACCCGCGAATTTGAATTTCGCTCCGGGCCGATTTTCGCCAACGTGGTGCTGGCCGACGAAATCAATCGCACCACGCCACGCACGCAATCGGCGCTGCTGGAAGCCATGAACGAAGCGCAGGTGAGTATCGACGGAAAAACTATGGCGCTGCCGCAGCCGTTCCTGGTGATTGCCACGCAGAACCCCGTCGAACATCACGGCACGTATCCGCTGCCGGAATCGCAGCTCGATCGATTTTTGATGCGCATCAAAATGGGCTATCCCTCGCCCGAGACGGAAAGAGAAATTCTGCGCAAGCGAGTAGGCGTGCGCGGCGAAAATCCTTTGGATGCCCTGGAGCCGGTCGCGGACGTCAGCGAAGTGCTGACCATGCAGGATGAAGTGGCGCACATTAAAGTTGATTCCAGTCTGCACGATTACGCACTGGAGATCGTAAACCGCACCCGAAATTCCGACCTGTTGGCCCTGGGCGTGAGTCCGCGCGGGACGCTGATGCTGCAACGCGCGGCACAAGCGCGCGCTTTTCTCGACGGCCGCGATTATTGCTTGCCGGATGACTTCAAGAAACTCGCCGTGCCGGTATTTTCGCACCGCGTAGTGGCCAGTTCGCGGCACGCTTCGCTGCAGAAGAAATCGGAAACCACCGAATCGGTTTTGCGCGACATCGTGGAGTCCGTTCGCGTACCGCTGTGAACTTCTTAATCTTGGCCGGATTTTCTCGAGACACCAAGGCATATTTGTTTTCCACAACTTCGTTTTCAGTGTTCTCCAATTTTAATTATTTCGCGGAAAAATTCTCGCTATGAGCTTTAGCCGCTCAGTCATTACGCATCTCCGCGCAAGCGCAGACCGCTCCCCGGTACGCACTTTTCTTTTAGCTCTGGCGGCCTTGGCGGTGGCGCTGCTGCTGGCGCTGTATTCCGGCGCGGCCGCAGAGCTTGGGCAGTTGCTGTTGGCCAGCACCTCGGCAATCGCGGCGCTCGCGGTCGCCGCCTGGGTAGCGGTGACCCTGGTGCCCGCCATGGCGCGTCGCACCCCGCTGCGCTGGATTGCCTACAAAATGGAATACCGCGTTTCGCGCGCCGGTTGGATTTACTTTGGCGGAATTATTCTGGTGGCGTTGGCGGCGCTGAACACCGGCAACAATTTATTGTTCCTGGTACTGGCCTGCCTCATCGCCATCATCTTGATGTCCGGCATTCTTTCCTCGGTGACCTTGTCCGGCGTGGAGATGCGCCTGGAGCTGCCGGAACACATTTTTGCCGGGCAGCCGGTACGCGCCAATATTGAATTGCAAAACGACAAGCACACCCTGCCGAGTTTTTCTTTGCGGGTAGAGGCCGTCAAACCGAAAGACGCTCCGGCAGCCGCCATGTTGGAGACTCCGGTGTACTTTCCGTACTTGCCAAAGCGCGATCGCGTGCAGCAAACCGTGCCGATGACCTTTATGCGCCGCGGAGTGCACCGTCAGGACACTTTCCGCATTGTTACCCGCTTTCCATTTGGGTTTTTACAGAAATCGCGGCGGATGGATTTGAAAACCGAGGCAGTGGTGTACCCCTCGGTAGCTCCGACAGATGAGTTAGTTGAAATTCTGCCGGGATTACATGGCGCGCTGGAAAGTTTGTCGAAGGGACGAGGCCAGGATTTGTATGCGCTGCGCGGCTACGTGGCCAACGATAGCGTGCGCCATGTGCACTGGAAGGCCTCGGCGCGTTCCGGTTCTCTGATGGTGCGCGAGTTTACGCGCGAAGACGATTGCCGCGTGCTGCTGGTTCTCGATCCGCACATCAGCTCGGTGCTCAAACCGGGAAGCGATCCCACCGCGCATACCGCCAGCGAACGATTCGAACGGGCTATCACGCTCTGTGCTGCGCTCAGCTGGCATTTTTACGAGCGCAACGCGCATCTGCAATTTCGCAGCGCTGGAGTGGAAACGCGCCTGGCACCCGCGGAAGAGATTGTGTTTTTGATCTTGCGATATTTGGCGCTGGCGAGTCCGCTGCCGCCGGATCCAAAACACACGCTGATCACCGATCTGGCTTCCTCGCCGGAATTGTTCAAGGTGATTGTGACCAGCCAGCCGCGCGGCTCGATTCCCGCCAACGTGTGGTACTCCTCTTACGTAATTTTTTTGGATGATGTGTTGAAGTAGATTTGTTCGCGCGCGGTCTCGTTGAGTGTGCGAAAATGTCGCGCTGATGAGCGCGCCTTCCTCTCTCACCACTTCAGAACTGAAGAAATTCCGCGCAGACCTGCTTGGCTGGTTTGCAACTTACCAGCGGGACCTGCCTTGGCGTCGCGACTGCGATCCTTACCGCATCTGGATTTCGGAAATTATGCTGCAGCAGACCCGTGTCGCCGCGGTGATTCCCTATTTTGAAAAATTTTGCGCCCGTTTCCCGGATGTGCGCGCACTGGCGGAAGCCAAAGAGGCCGAAGTGCTTCGTAGGTGGTCGGGGCTGGGTTACTACAGCCGCGCTCGCAATTTACAGGCCGCTGCACAGCAGATTGTCCGCGAGCACGGCGGCACGTTTCCGTCAACGGAAGAACATATTCGAGCGCTGCATGGAATCGGCAAGTACACCACCAACGCTATTCTGAGCATCGCGTTTGGGAAAAAACATGCCGTGGTGGAAGGAAACGTTGCGCGCGTGGTGGCGCGGCTTACGGCGCTTCGCGGGGACTTGCGCGAGGGCCCGCGGTGGAAATCATTGCAACGCACCGCAGACCGTCTATTGGCGCCTAAAACTCCCGGAAATTGGAATCAGGCCATGATGGAGCTTGGTGCCACCATCTGCACGCCGCGCTCGCCGCAATGCTTGTTATGCCCGGTCGCTAAGTTCTGTCGCGCGCGCAAATTGGGAATTCAGGAACTACTTCCCGAGAAACGGAAAAAACGGGCCACTGTGGGGGTGCTGCTTGCGGCCGCGGTTTTAGTAGATGAACGAAGCAGGTGTATTTTGCTCGCTCCACCAAGAAACGGCCCAGCGAAAGCGCTGGCGGACGATATTCCCACGCTGGTATCGAAGATGTGGCACTTTCCAACCACAGCGGTTGGCGAAGATCCCGCGAGCGACTTGCGCCGATATTTAAAAAATGTCGTGGGGGCAAACGGGCTGCCGTCGCAATTCGTAGCCCTTGGCAAAATTCGCCACGCGGTAACTTACAGGGCCATTAGCTTGATTCCCTTCCGCGTGGAGTTCGAAAAATTGCCTCGCGTAAGAGGAGCAAAAATAATTTTGTTAAAGGATTTTTCCTCCGTGCCGGTTTCCAATTTAACCCGCAAGGTCGCGCGCGCAGCACTTGAGGCACCCGACTGCTGATAGTAACTTCCGCGGTAGTCCTGTACCACGCCGAAGAAGCGACGCCCGACACGCGAATGTTACGATGATCGCTATGGCCACTGCTGCCACCGCTACGGGTGTGGGTGTGCTTCCCGCCGAACGCTTTTTTCGCGCTTCGCTGCTGCTGCTGATTTTTACTTCAGTGTGCACTCTGGCGCTGACCGGGAAGCTTGATCCATTCACTGCTCTGCTTGCGCCCGCCGCGGTGATTTACAAAGCGGTTCGCTGGTGGCGCGGGCGCCCCAACGAGCTGCAGAACAGCCGCGCAACCTGGCTGGTCATCGCCTACCTAGGATTTTTTCCGCTGGATATGTTCGTACTTTCGCGCGTGCTGGTGCAGAATTCCGCGAATCCGCCGCTGTACGCGGCGTTGATGGCCGCGGTGCACTTCCTCATGTTTGTAATGTTGGTGCGCTTGTACAGCGCCTCGACTGACCGCGATGCAATGTTTCTGACCATGTTGGCCTTCGCGGGCATTCTGGCTTCCGCGGTTTTGACCGTGGACACCACATTTTTAATTTGTTTTTTTGCCTTTTTAATTTTTGGCGTCGCGACATTTACCGGCATGGAACTGCGCCGCGCGGCCAAAGGCGCGCTCACATCAACAGGGCCGGCCGGGCAGACTGAGCGCGAAAGCCAACTGAATCGCGCATTGGGATACGCGTCGGTTAGTGTCGCGCTGGGAGCGATCCTAGTCGGCGGTACGCTGTTCTTCTTTTTTCCGCGCTTCAGCGCCGGCTATCTGGGGCGAACCAGTTTCAATCCCGCGCTGATGACCGGGTTCACCGATGATGTGGAGTTGGGGCAAATCGGAGAAATTAAAAAAGATTCCACCATTGTCATGCGCGTCCAAACCGGAAAACCGGTGGGCTACCCGCGGCTGCGTTGGAGAGGAATTGCGCTGGCCAATTTTGACGGGAAACGGTGGACCTCTTCTGAGAATCGGCGCGAGGCGCTAGCGCCGAACTCTGACGGCTGGGTTTATCTAGGCGACGGCATGCCCCGCGGCGATGCGCGCTCGCCGGGTTTGCTCTACACCGTTTATATGGAACCCATCGCCTCCGACGCGATTTTTGTGCCCGGCAAAGTAGTTTCGCTGCGTGGAAACTTCAACGGCGAAGCGGGCAGCAGGTCGGCGCTGAAGACCTACCTCTATAGAGATTCCACCGGATCAATTTACAATCCATTTCACAATTACACCGCCGTGCGTTACGCCGGATTTTCACGGCTGCCCGGCTTGGACGTCATAAAATTGCGCGCCGCGGGAACGGATTATCCCGAGGACATCAAGCAAGCGTATTTACAGATTCCCGCACTGGACCCGCGCATCGCGCCCCTTGCCGAGCAAATGACCGCGCAAAAAACCACGCCTTACGACAAAGCCGCGGCCATGGAACTTTATCTGCGCAGCAAATATGGCTACACCCTGGACTTGAAAGGAAAACCTGGCGACGATCCACTGGCGCATTTTTTGTTTGAGACCCGCGCTGGCCACTGCGAATATTTTGCCTCCTCTATGACCGTGATGCTGCGCACCTTGGGGATTCCAGCGAGGGAGGTCAACGGCTTTTTGCCCGGTGAATACAACGATCTGGGTGGCGATTACGTGGTGCGCGCCAGCGACGCCCACAGCTGGGTGGAAGTTTTCTTCCCCGGAAACGGCTGGGTCACCTTCGATCCCACTCCGGACGGACCGGAAAATGCCGGCGGCATTCTGTCGCGCCTGGGGCAATACCTGGACTGGCTTTCGCTGACCTGGAATGAGTGGGTGATCAGCTATGACTTCGCGCATCAAGTAGTGCTGGCGCAAAATCTCAAAACCAGCTCGCGCAACTGGAGCGACTCGCTACGTGCGTGGTTCGAGAAAAAACAACAACAAGCACGCGGCCGCATGAAAGACTGGGAGTTCCAGCATTCCAGCCTGCGGTATCTCCTGCCCGTCGCGCTGGTATTTTTTCTGGTGATCTTGCGCGCGGACATGATTCCTGAGTTGATACGCCGGCTAAAGGTATATGCGCAGATGCGCGTGGGCCGTTCGGCGCATACCAACCCGCAGCTCGCAGCTCGCTTGTATTCGGAGTTGCTGCATGTTCTGAATAAGCGCGGAATCTCGCGCCTCGAAACGCAAACGCCACTGGAGTTTGCGGCGGCCGTGGGGGACGCGCGAGTTGCGCCCGCGGTGCGCGAGTTCATCGACATTTACAGCCAGGCGCGCTTTGGCGAAGCGCCGTGCAACGCCGTGCGCCTAAGGGAACTCATGTCGCAAGTGCGCCTGGCATTTCGTTCGCGCTGAGCCAAAATTAGCGAAACTCAGCCATCAGCGCCCCGCGTGTTACAATAAAAGCGCGTAAACACCGCAGCAAATCCCGCAAATTATAGAAATGACTAAAGTCGGATTCGTTAGCCTCGGATGCCCCAAAAACCTCGTCGATAGCGAGGTGATGATGGGCATTCTCGCGCGCGGTGGTTACGAACTGACGCCGCGCGCCGATGAAGCCGAAGTGCTGGTGGTCAACACCTGCAGCTTTATCGAAGCGGCGCAAAAAGAATCGGTCGACGCCATCCTGGAGATGGCCGAGCACAAAAAATTTGGCGCCGCCAAAAGATTAATCGTCGCCGGCTGCCTGGTGGAACGCTATCGCGCGCAAATTCTGGAACAAGTTCCCGAAGTGGACGCCATCGTAGGCACTGGCGAAGTGGAACGCATCCTCGAAGCCGTAGAAGGCGATCTGCGGATGTTGCCTGCCGCCGCGCCCGCGTTTCTCTATCACGATCTGACGCCACGCGTAGTAACCACTCCCCGGCACGCCGCGTACATAAAAATTGCCGAAGGCTGCGATCATCCCTGCACCTTTTGCATCATTCCGCAGTTGCGTGGCAAATTTCGCAGCCGACGATTCGAATCGGTAGTTCGCGAAGCACAAAATCTGGCCGCAGCGGGCGCGCGCGAAATCACCTTGATTGGCCAGGACACCACCTCCTACGGCGAAGATCTTGACTTGCGCGATGGATTGGCGCAGTTGCTAGCGCGACTCGCGCAGGTAGAAGATTTGCTGTGGGTGCGCTTTCTCTATGCTTATCCGAATCGCGTAACGCAAAAACTTTTAGACACGCTGGCTTCGCATCCGCGCATCGCCCGGTACATGGATATGCCTTTGCAGCACGCCAGCCGCAACGTGCTCGCGCGCATGAAGCGCGGTTCTCACGGCGACGCGTTCCTGAAATTGTTGGAGCGTATTCGCGCCACCATTCCCGGCGTTTCCCTGCGAACTTCCTTTATCGTTGGATTCCCCGGCGAAACGGAAAACGATTTCGCCGAATTGTGCGATTTTGTGCGTGCCGCGAAGTTTGACTGGATGGGCGTGTTTGAATATTCGGACGTGGATAACGCTGCGAGCTTCCCCCTCGCCGACAAAGTGGACGCGGCAACGATTACGGAGCGCCGCAATCAGCTCATGGTTATTCAAAAGAAAATTTCCCGCGAAAATTTGCGCGCAAAAAAAGGCATCATCGCCATCGCGCTGGTGGAAGGCCCCTCAAAGGACAATCCATTGGTGTGGGAAGCCCGGCTCGAAGGCATGGCGCCGGAAATCGATGGCAAAGTTTATTTGACGGACATCGAAATAGGAGGCCAGGTAGCCGAGACCGGCGACGTGGCCCGCGTCGAAATCACCAAGACCGACAATTACGATCTGATCGCGCAAGTCGTAGAAATTTTGCCGCGCAGCGTTGCACAGGCGGTTTTCTTATCGAGGATTTCCGCTGGCACGCATCCCGTTGAACAGCTCGCGCGAATTTCTACTGGCGCGGCGCTGAGAGTATTGGGATAGCCGCAAGCCACGCGGGAACAAAACCCCGCACATGATCGCGACGTGCAGGTCGCCCCAAATCATTTAAGCTATCCGTCTGAGATTTCACAGCATCCAAATGTATTCCGCGCATCGCAGGCAAATAGCGTTCAGCGCGCGAGGAAAAAATTACAAACCAGGCAGGACGATATGAAACACAAATGCCCGATATGTAAGACCGCCACGGATTCGACCGTGCATGCGGATTTTCCGTTTTGCAGCGAACGATGCCGCGAACGCGACCTGGGAAATTGGGCCAGTGAAAAGTATGTGGTGTCGGAGCCCATCTTCAATGAGGACGACAGCGAAGAACGCGACCGCAAAACCATCATTCTGGATTTACCCGACCGCGGCGAAGCGGAGCACTAAATTCGCGCCTCAGCTTCTGTGATCGTCACGAATGCAACAATGATTTGCTGGGCGCCAATTCTTTTGGCGAAAATAAATCTGCTCCGATTCAGCCAAATCATTCCCACTGATTAAACCTGACTCTGATCTGCCTGCTGCGATACCCTTGACGCAATGACGGCGTCCACTGAAACAAGCACTGGGCACTCCACCCGCGGACCCAAGCCGCACATCTCCCTTCTGCTTGCGACCTGGTTTGGGCTTGGATATTTGCCCAAAGCTCCCGGAACCTGGGGAGCCTTAGGAGGTTTCCTCACCGAAATTTTGGTTGGCGCCGTCATTTTTTACAAGTCATTGCCCGTTTTGCGGATGGAGCGTGATGTGTATTTTTGGACTTCCCCGCTTATTTCCAGCTACCTACAGGTATGGGTCGCTGTTGCCATCGCATTTCTCGGCCTGGTTGTCGCGAATCGCGCGATATGCCCAAGTGAGAGATCCCCAATGGATAGTGATTAACGAAGTTTCTGGCCAGTTGATTACTTACCATTTATTTTTCCTGGTAATGCCTCTCTATTGGAAAACCTACCTGCTGGGCTTTATACTTTTTCGTGCCTTTGACATCTGGAAACCTTTCCCCGCACGGCAACTGGAGCAACTGTCCGGCGGCTGGGGAATCATGGCCGACGATTGGATGGCGGGCATCTACGCTGCAATAGTTTTACGGGTCGCGTTACACTTCAGAGTGCTATGAAACTAGGCTTGGGCGGGGCGGTAGAAAAAAACGGCAATCCACGAATCGAACGAGTCGCGCCTACGGCGGCGATTCCCGGCGGCGAAATCACCATTCATGGTAGCGGCTTCGTGTCGCGCACCCAGGCGCGGCCGCTGGTGCGCTTTGGCGATGCCGAAGCCAGCCTGGCGCTCTCGAGCGGCAAACGCCTCATCGCGCGCGTGCCTGACGGCGCGACCGGCGGCGTCGTGCGCGTGACTACCGCTGAACACGACAGCCAGCCCTATCCCGTAGCCATCGGCTTGCAAATCGCCGACAACTTGCATCCCGTGGGTAATCCCGCCGTGGACGCGCTTGGAAATATTTATGTCACCTTCAGCGGCCCACGCGGTCAACGCGTACCGGTTTCGCTTTACAAGGTGACCGCCAACTACAGCATCAAGCCGTTTGTGACCTCGTTGATTAATCCCACCGGTCTGGCCGTCGACAAAGCCGGCAATTTGTTCGTATCCTGCCGCCACGACGGAACCATCCATCGCATCACTCCGGACGGCCGCAGTGAGGAGTGGATTGAAGGCATGGGCGTAGCCACCGGTATCGCCTTCGACAAGGAAGAAAATCTTTACGTCGGCGATCGCAGCGGAACAATTTTTAAAATCAGTCCGAGCCGCGAAATTTTTGTTTTCGCCACCCTGGAGCCTTCCTTCGCCGCCTATCATTTGGCTTTTCATCCCAGCGGCGATCTGTACGTGACCGGGCCTACGACTTCCAGTTTTGACCGCGTGTATCGCGTAAGTCAGGGCGGTGAAGTAAAAATCTTTTACCGCGGACTCGGGCGACCGCAAGGCTTGGCGTTCGATCGCGACGGGAATCTTTATGTGGCCGGCTGCCACGCGGGACATCGCGGCATCGTGCGCATCACTCCGCAAGCGCAACCGGAAATGGTCCTCAGTGGATCGGGAATTGTAGGACTGGCGCTACAGCCCTCTGGACGCGCCATCGTGGCCACCACCAACGCGCTCTTCACGCTCGATTGGGACATTCGCGGCTTGCCCTTGATCGGGTAACCCCTAGATGAAAGCGGAAATCATCGCGGTCGGGTCTGAGTTGCTTACTCCAGACCGGCTGGACACCAATTCCCTTTTCCTTACCGAGGAGCTGAACAAACTCGGCATTGAAGTGCTGCGCAAAACCATCGTGGGCGACAATGCCGAGGAATTGAGCGACGCGTTTGCGGGCGCGCTGAAGCGCGTGGAATTGGTCATTTCGTGCGGGGGACTCGGTCCCACCGCGGATGATTTGACGCGCGAAACCGTGGCGGATCTTCTGGGGCGCAAGCTGCAACGCGACGATCGCATCCTCCATGCTATCGAAACCCGTTTTCGCAGCTTGCGCCGCGAAATGCCGGAAATCAATGCGCGCCAAGCCATGGTACCGGAAGGCGCGGAAGCGTTGGATAACCCGCGAGGAACCGCACCAGGGTTATGGATTGAACACGGAGACCGCGTGCTTGTGTTGCTGCCCGGTCCGCCCAGAGAGATGCGCGGACTTTTTGAAACAGCCGTTGCGCCGCGACTGGCGCGACGCTCCACAGCACTTCGGCTTTTTCATCGCGAACTGCGCGTAACCGGATTGGGCGAATCGCACGTCGAACAGCGCATCGCACCAATTTATAAACGCTACGAAGATGTACACACCACGGTGCTGTCTGCGCCTGGAGAAGTGCAGGTTCATTTGCGCTTGTGGAGCGATCAAGCTGAGCACGCTAACAAAACACTGGACGAGATTGAGCGGGGCTTCGATATTGCTCTCACCGACCGGATTTTTTCGCGCGATGGTCAGGCCTTGCACGAAGTGGTGGCTCGCGAACTGACGCTGAACAATACGACCATCGCGGTAGCGGAAAGTTGCACCGGGGGATTGCTGGCGCAAAGGCTGACGAGTATTGCCGGCAGCTCCAGTTTTTTTCTTGGCGGTGTCGTGTGCTACAGCAATGAACGCAAAACCGCATGGGCCGATGTGCCTCCGGAGTTGATTGCCACCAAGGGCGCAGTGAGTCCTGAAGTGGCTGTGGCGCTGGCGGATGGAATTCGGCGACGGGTGGGCAGCGCGCTGGGCTTGGGCGTTACTGGAATTGCTGGACCGGGCGGCGGCAGCGAAGAAAAGCCGGTAGGTACGGTGCACATTGCGCTGGCGCACTCCGCGGGAGTGGTGGAGCGCGCCCTGACGCTTCCGGGAGATCGCGACGCGATTCGCTGGCAAGCTTCGCAAGTCGCGCTGGACATGGTGAGGATGCATCTTTTATACAGCGCTGGAGAAACGAAGCGGTCGCCCAAAGCGCAAAGCCGCATTTCTAAGAAAACCAACTTCTAAAGAGGCGTAGCGATGCGCTTGTTTGTGGCGCTGGAAATTCCGGAAGCAGTGCGGGAGAATCTCGCAGCGATACGGGAGAATTTTTTGTCTATCGGCTCGAAACTGCGATGGGTTCCGCCGGAAAATCTTCACGTGACACTTAAATTTATCGGTAGTGTACCCGCAGAAAAGCTTGAGGCGATCATCGAAGCGTTGCGTCGCGTTCGCGTGGATAAATCCGTGAAATTGAACTTTAACGGAATGGGCGGCTCGGCTGCGGGAGTTTATTGGGTTGCGATTGAGCCATGCCCGGCTTTGGAGAAGTTGGCCGCTGATATTGATCGTTGCCTGGAGCCGATTGGAATCGTTAAAGAGGACCGTGTATTTCATCCTCACGTCACCGTAGCCCGGTTTAAAGATCGCGGCATTCTAAAGAAAATCAATGATCTAATTCACGAAAACGCAATTCATGGCGATGGCCGCTACCTGAAATGTGAATTTGGTTCTATGACCCCCACAGAATTTCATCTAATGGAAAGCAAAACATTGCCCACCGGCCCGATATACTCCAAAGTTCAGTCGTTCCCGTTCACGGCTGCGGGAAATTAAAATTATGTTTGGAATCTCCATCACGCTTCTCGGGATCGTGGTCACCGCTTATCTGTTGGGCTCCATCCCGTGGGGAATTCTGATCACCAGAATTTTTGGCAACAAGGATATTCGCACCTCCGGCAGCGGAAATATCGGGGCGGCGAACGTGACGCGCGTGGCCGGCCCAGCCGCGGGGATTTTGACTTTGGTACTGGACACCGCGAAAGGTTATGCAGCGGTTTGGCTGGCCGCGCGATATTCGCACGATAGCGCGACCTGGATGATGATTGCCGGCCTCGCGGTATTGCTGGGGCACTGCTTCCCAATCTGGCTTAATTTCAAAGGCGGAAAAGGCGTGGCCACCGCGCTAGGCGTGTTTCTCGCGCTTTGCGCACCAGCCGCGTTGGCGGCGCTGGCCCTGTTCGCGCTGGTGGCTGCCTATTGGAAATATGTGTCGCTAGGTTCCATAGCCGCGGCTGCCGCGATGCCACTGCTGATTTATTTTCTGTGGGCGCCACATCATGCTCCGCCAACAGTTATTATTTTTGGAACTATGGCCGCGACGCTGCTGATTATTTATAAGCACGACGCTAACATCCAGCGGCTCGTTGAAGGTGTCGAACCGAAATTTTCTTCTGGCAAAAGCGACAAAACGAAATGACCAGGATCGCCATCCTTGGTGGAGGAAGCTGGGGCACGGCGTTATCCATGGTATTGTCCCGCAGCCACAAGGCCCATGAGCTTTCCTTATGGATGCGCGACCCGGCCTTGGCGCAGGAAGTCAGCAAGAGTCGCCTGAATGAGTTGTACCTTCCCGCGTGTCCAATTCCAGCGGCCGTCGTCATTACCAGCGATCTCGGCCACGCGTTGGCCAACGCCAACATCATTGTAGGAGCCATGCCTGCCGCCTATGCCCGGGCTGTGTATACTCGAGCCTTACCATTCATTGACAAAACTGCCCCTGTTTTCGTTAGCGCCACGAAGGGCCTGGAGCCTTCGACGCACTTGCGCATCACAGAAGTACTGTCGCAGGTATTGGGGGATGAGTATTCGCATGCGCACGGTGTCGCCGTGCTTTCCGGCCCGTCGTTCGCATTGGAAGCCGCTCGCGGAGACCCTACGGCGGTGGTGGTGGCATCGCAAAACTGGGAGCCGGTCGAAACCGCACACGGTGTCGAACGCGTCGCCAGTTATATCCAGGCCGAGTTCGCCGGGCCATCATTCCGCTTGTACACCAACGACGATGTGGTCGGCGTGGAGTTGGCAGGCGCGATGAAAAATGTGATGGCCATCGCGGCGGGAGCTTGCCAGGGTTTGGGGCTGGGTACAAATGCCATTGCGGCGTTGATCACACGCGGCTTGGCCGAAATGGCGCGCCTCGCCCTGGCGCTTGGTGCGCGGCCCGAAACATTGAGCGGACTCGCAGGGCTCGGCGATCTGGTACTCACATGTACCGGCTCTTTGAGCCGGAATCGGCAACTCGGAATTGAGCTCGGCAAGGGACGCGCCCTGCCGGAAATACTGGCCAGTACTCGCATGGTTGCAGAAGGCGTCGGCACTGCGGGCGCCCTGTTAGCACTGGCTAGCGAATACCAAATTGAACTCCCCATCACGGCGCAGGTGAGTGCAATTCTCCACTATGGCAAATCCCCGCGAGACGCCATGGAAGAAATCATGGGGCGACCCCAGAAGCGCGAGTAGTTGTCGCCGGTGGGGCGTAGCACCGAGCGCGGTATCCACGATTCTCCAATTTTTAGTAGTTATTGTCGTATCAATATAGTAATATGTGCCATGAACTTCGTGCTGTAGAAGCCCATCGCCGTTGGTCCCGCGGCCCGTTCCGCCCTTATCTTCGGAGTAATTCCCCGCCACCTCAACTCACTGCACCTCTGCTCGAGACATCTTCAGTATTTTCAACCACTTCTGAACTCTTTGCACATTTCTGCAGCGCTCCCCTTTTGTTTTCAACACCTTGTGGACTCTTTTGTCAAAAACAGGGGGGTGGGGTACCCTCGGCCCGGATTTTTCAGTCCGAAGATGCCGGTCTCCCCGAATGCAGGCCTAAGTGCGTACGTCCGGAGAAACACGTTTCTATGAGCGATCAAGCAGCTGAGCGAATTAGGCGGCGATGGCCTAACAACCGAGGCATTCCCGCTCCGTCAGCGAGTAGTACCTCCGTTCCAGTTGCACATGCGCTACGCGCTGCTGTCGTAGGCCACTTCCAGGCGCAGGGTTCACCTAAAATAGAGCCTGGCTATGAGCATCAACCTTCAAAGCGTCTGGAATCGTGTGCGCGTCGGGCGCATCCGCATTCTATGGCTAGTGCTCGGCGCGATGCTACTGGTCAGCGCGGTACCTATTGGTTTGTATCACCGGCAGGTACTGCACCTCAGCCAAGGAAAATTGACGGACAACGAAAGAGTACAGCAGACCGATCTGACGCGCTCGCTCTCACAGGAAATTCAATTCTTCGAGTCCAATCTAACCCAGCAATTGATGAGCGAACGGCAAATTCTTACGCTGACCGGGTTGATCGACAATGTGGAAGACCCCGTCTCGGAACCAAAAGTTACGCGCTTGCTCGAGAATTTCGTCGACAGCAACCGCACTACTTTTATTTACCTGACGGCCGTGGGCCGCTCCGGGAAAGGGACCAGCGCATCACAAGGAAATTTTCGCGCGGAGCAGGATCCCTTTGTAGCCAAAGCGCTGCAGCGCGCGTTTGTTACGTGCATGCAATCGCAGCAACTGAACGTCGTGAAGTTTCGCAGCGATCCACTGGCGCTGGCCCCCGACAACCGGCCGGCGTTTGTGATTGCCGTGCCGCTGCGGGATGTGGGCGATCAGTTTACCGGCATGCTCGCCGCAGTAGTTTCGCTGGACACTATTTTGCACCGCTTGCAGGAAGCGAGCGTCCGCGGCCGCACGGTGTTCGTGGTGGATCATTACGGCCACATCGTTGCGCATCCGGATACCAAGAATTTCGTACCCGGCGCGGATGCCAGTGGCAACTCGCTGGTTAAACAGGTGACCGCGCTGCCGCAGGAATTGCGCAATACCGAAACGGTGCGCTTCGCTGAGAAAGAAAAAAATCACACCGTGGAAATGATTGGAACGTACAGCACATTTCCGGAGGTCAACTGGGCGGTGATTGCCGAGCGCAGCTTAAATCAAGCGCGTTCCGATGCCGGCATGGACGAATTAAATCGCCAGGCGCTGGCGTTCGTAAGTTTTGTGGTGTTGGCGGCCGTCGGGCTGGGTTATTTCTTTGCAGTGGGAATCAGCGGCCCGATTCGCGGCCTGGCGGACTCCACTCGCGCGATTAGCCGCGGTGAATTTCACCAGCGGTCACCGGTCCGCGGCGCTACGGAAATCAGCGAGCTGGCCGAAAATTTCAACAAGATGGCGGGCGACATCGAGGAGTACATCGAGCGCCTCAAGGAAGCCGCGGAAGAAAACCGCGAGCTGTTTATCGGCTCC
>Ga0073928_10003313_pt1 | contig 25677 bp, 21 predicted proteins | sample PaiPotPPA55metaG_FD_76969 | JGI IMG/M metagenome (GOLD analysis project Ga0073928, IMG submission 76969) | Iron sulfur acid spring bacterial and archeal communities from Banff, Canada, to study Microbial Dark Matter (Phase II) - Paint Pots PPA... ...
CCAACTCAGAGCCATCTATCTCTCTGGGGACTTCGACCGCTACTGGGAATTCCACATCGCACAGGATCAACGACGTCTATACCCCGATGCCTGGAGCGTCGTTCCAAAGTAGCCACACCCATTTGATTTCCGAACGACGCCCGACCGCTCCCAACCCTGCACCGACCGGAGACTCACGCCGATGGCTCGCGCCATCTCTGTCTGCGTCATCCCAAAGCGTTCGCGTAACCGGCGCGTGTGGCTCGCTGTCTCCCCGCCGTTTCGCCCGCCTGCAAGCCTCGCGTGTTGCAACATCGATGCGACCGCGGCCTTGGCGGCAAAAACCACGCTCGTGTGTTCCGGACGCGTCTCGCCCACTACCTTGCCAAGCTGCGCGGCGTCCTGTGCCCCAAGCCGCTTCGCACAATACACCACCACGTCGGGACTACCTGGCTGCAGCACCCGCAGCAGCGAGCGCAGATGATCGAAATCCGGGTGGGTCAAATATACGAGTATGGGCTGAGAGGGCACCCTCCGGCGTACATCCTCATAGGTCCTGAGTTCCGCGTCTCCCAGCACTTTGGTCGCGAATATACCGGCTTGCCGCCAACTGCCGGGCTCCGCGCACACCACCACGCTCGCCATATTGCCTCCAACTCCATTATACGCAACCTTGCGCATTACACACGCCAAATTGCGTATCAAATGATGTGGCGCTGTCCGGAACCGCTACAGGCCGATCACTGTCACAATGCCTGGAGGCACCTCTGTCACTGCCTCCAGTTTCACCGTGCAGTGACAGCATCGTTCACACGCCTCACCCATCCCGCAGCCCATGAAAACAAGCGTCATACCGCGCCAATCCCGCATCCTCTGACCAACCGCCATGCTAAGCTGAGCCCGTGGATAGCGCGCCCCACCCCGATCCCACTCCGTGCAGTCACCCAAAAACCCAAAATCTGCACAATTCTGCACAAGAGAAAAACTCGCCCAATCTGAACAATTTTGCACAACCCGAGAAACAAAACCCCGACCCCCGACCCCCGACCCCCGCCCCCGCGAGCGTCGCAGCGACCGCCAGCGAGCTCCGCAGGGAGCTCGGATTGCGCGACCTCGTCCTCTTCAACATCGCCGCCGTTATCGGCATCCGCTGGCTCGCCGCCGCCGCCCACACCGGCCCCGTCTCCATCACCCTCTGGGTCCTCGCCGCTGCGTTCTTCTTCGTCCCGTCAGCCCTAGCCGTCTCCACCCTCTCCGCGCGCTTCCCCGAAGAAGGCGGCATCTACGTCTGGACCAAGCACGCTTACGGCGATTGGCACGGCTTCCTCTGCGGCTGGTGCTACTGGCTGAGCAATCTCTTCTATTTCCCCAATCTGATTTTCACCGGCGTCGCCATGGCCGGCTATGCGCTGGGTCTCAACGAAGTCAAGATCTACGTCATCTCCACCTCGCTCGTCATCCTCTGGATCGGCCTGCTCACCAACATCTTCGGCATGTCCATCGCCAAGTGGACCGATAACCTCGGCGCCATCGCCACCTACACCGGCGGCGTGCTTATCATCGTCTTCGGCTTCATCGTCTGGATGCGCTTCGGCTCCGCAACCGCCATCCATCTGCGCCCGCACTTCGATCTCGACAATGTCAACTTCTGGTCGCAGATCGCCTTCGCGTTCGGCGGGCTCGAGCTCGGCGCCATCCTCGGCGGTGAAATCCGTAACCCCGCCCGCACCGTGCCTCGCGCGGCGTGGATTTCCGGCAGCATGATCGCCGTGTTCTATATCGCGGGCACGCTCGCGTTGCTCGTCCTGATGCCGCCCGAGCGCATCAGCATCCTGACCGGCCTCGTGCAAGCTGGAACCGAAACCGGCGCGCGTCTCGGGTCGCCGTGGCTCAGCCGCGCGCTCATCGTTCTGATCCTGATCGGCGTCGCCGGCCAGCTTGGCGCCTGGATAGGCGGCAGCGCCCGCCTCCCGTTCGTCATCGGCGTCGACCGCTACTTGCCCCCCCCCTTCGCCCGCCTCCATCCGCGCTGGGGAACGCCGCATGTCGCCATCCTGGCGCAGGGCATCGCCTGTACCGCTTTCGTCATCGCCCTCGAAGCCGGCGAGAACCTCCGCATCGCCTACCAGCTTCTGGTCGATATGAGCGTCATCACCTACTTCATCCCGTTTTTATATATGTTCTCGACCGCCTGGAAATACGGCCGCCGCGGAAGCGCCGTGCTGGGTCTGGCGGTCACCGTCATCTCGATGGCCGTATCGATGGTGCCCCCCCCCGACGCCCACTCCGTGTGGCTGTTCGAATTCAAGATCGTCGCCGGATGCGCCGTGCTGATCGGCGGCGCGCGCGTGCTGTTCCTCGCCGCGCTTCGCCGGAGATGATATGCACACCGGCTTCATCGGCATTGGCAGCATGGGAGGAATGCTCCTGCGGTCGCTTCTGCGCGCAGGCGCCCTCGCCCCTGACGACGTGTGGGCCGCAAACCGCACGCCGCGCGCGCTACCCGCGAGAGTTCACGCCGCGAGCGCCGCGGAAGTCGCAGCGCAGTGCGACCTGATCTTCCTCTGCGTCAGCGCCGGCGACACCGCTGCAGCCCTCGCACAGATGGACGCCGCACTCTCCCCGCGTCACCTGCTGGTCACTACCGCCGCCGCGATTCCACTGGCGCAACTCGAAGCCCGCGTCCCGTGCCGCGCCGCCAAGCTGATCCCGTCCATCACTCAGGAAATCGGCGCCGGAATTGCGCTGCTGATGTACGGCGCGCGGGCCACGCCCGAAGATCGCACCTTGCTGGAAACTCTTCTGGGCCGCTTCAGCCAACCCGTCGTCATCGACGAATCGCTCGCGCGTCCCGCCATCAGCCTGACTTCGGGAGGCCCCGCGTTGATCGCTTACCTGCTGGAATCCATGGCCGAAGAAGCCGTCCGCGCGAACCCCGCGCTCAAGCTGGAACTCGCGCACAGCCTGGTTCGGGAAACCGCCATCGCCACCATGCGCCTGATCGGGCAAGGGAATATGCCCCCCCCCGAACTGATCCGCCGCGTCGCCATCCCCGGCGGCATGACCGCCCCCTCGATCGAGATCCTCTCGCGTCACGTCCCGAAAGCCTGGCGTGAAGTCTTCGAGCAAACCGCAGCCCGCGAAGCGAAGACACGGGCGTCGCTCACGCTCTGAGCCGCCAAGTAGCCAACTATTCCACGGTGAACGAACCGGTCGACGTGGAGCTTCCGTTCGCAGTGGTCACGGTGATCGGGCCGGAAGTCGCGCCCGTGGGTACCGTGACGGACACATAGGTGCCGGAGATGTTGCTGAATGTCGTCGCGGGCGTGCCGTTGAAGCTAACCGCTGTGGCACCGAGCAGGAATTTGCCGTTGACGGTCACCACCGCGCCGGGCGCGCCGCTAGTGGGAACTACGCCCGTCACCTTGGGTTTCGGCGGCGGTAATCCCAGGTCCCAGACAAAGGCGCTGCCACTTCCACCCTGGCTGGAAGCAGTTCCGTAGAACTTACCGTCACTCCCCAACGCCAGCCAGCACGGGCAGGTTCCCACCGTGTTGCCGTTCAGGATCTGTAGTCTGTGGAAGTTACCGGACAGGCTGATGCGGAAAACGGAACTGCCGCCGCCCAGCGACGTCACGCCTTGTGCAGCCCCATATAGGTTACCGTCGGAACCTTCAATTAGGAACCCAGGGGCACCCGTGGCCAAGTCGGTAAATTCATGAAGCGTAGTGTAGCTGCCGGTCGGGGACACTTTGAAGATCGCACCGGCTTTCTTAGACCCACCCAACGCAGCAGTACCGTAGAAGTTGCCGTCGCTTGCCTGAATTAGGTACTCCTTGAAACTACCTACACCGTAGTTCTGCCGGCCGTCCGGGTATGTTGCGAAGGTGGTTAAGGTGCCTTTGGGGGTCATGCGATAGACGATCGCCGACGTACTATTATTGCCTTGGCCTAATCCGGAGATTCCGTAAAAGTTACCGTCGGAACCCAGAATCGGCAAACCGTAAGGGATGCCTTCACTCACCGCGAACGAGTGCAGGATCGCGTATTTCCCGCCGAGCGTCATCCGGACGAAGGTGTTCTCGCCGTTGTTGCTGGCCTGCGTGCCGTAGAAGGTGCCGTCCGGCAACTGAACGGCAAGCACAGGGGCGTTCTCGGTTGGGGCACTGTAGGTCTGAATAGCCCCAGTGAGTGAAAGGTTAAAGTTCACGTGCGGCTCTTGGCCGTAGAGCCCACCGTTGACCGCCTGGACAAACGTCTGCGCCGGGCCTATGCCTGATGGGAAGGTGTAAAAGGGGGTCACGGCACCCTGGTTACTCAGCAAGAATGCCGTGGCTCCTCCGGTTGTCATACCGACGAACAAGCCCGGCGAAACCTCCAGGAGCTGGCCGGGGCTGTTGCCGTACCCCTGCCCCGCAAAGCTGACAAGTACGGTGATGGTTCCTCCGCCAGAGGCACTGTTCGCGCAGAGGGCCTCGACCGTGCCGATCAGACAAAGCGCTAAAGCGAGTGGAATCTGGCGTACCGCGGACCGGATATTCATCGATGTTGCCCCGCCGTCACTGGTAATTCGGGAAGAACTCGAGTACGCCCTGATCGTAGGTCGGGACGTACACCCTGCCGTTCACGACCGTCGGGAGCGCAAAGATCGAGGTGTGGAACAGGCTCGTTGAGGTATACCACAAGATTGGCATGTCGAAGTTAGGAGGCCCAGTGACGGTTCCGGGGCCGGACTTTGGCCAGTATGCCTTTATGATCCCCTTGTAATCGTTGGGTGACGCATCCGGCTGCTGATAGGCTTTCGCGGTGCCAGGGCTAACGATGGCCCAGAGGATGGCGGTGTCGTAGAGGGGATGCCCGTTAGGGTCAGCCTGATTCAGCGACATAGTCATGCTCCCGCCTGGGAAGCCCGAAGGGGTGTAGATGCCGTCATCCTCGATGCCGCTGGTCGGGTCGCACGAGAACGTCGTGCTACTCCAGGCGCACCAATCCACGTCCTCGCCGTATGGCCAAATCCACAGGTTACCCTGCCAGTAAACTAAGCTGCTCACCGAGTCGCAGATTGGCGTCGGGGTATTGCCGAACCCGTTGCACGCAGACGTGAAGGAGGAACTCAGGGGACTGGTCAGCGAACCTGCGAATTCGCAACTTGTACAGTCAGGCTGTGACCCCGAGCTGTAGCCGGGGAGGCCGGACTGCGGAAGGACAAAGCCGGTGCCTGCTTTACTAACCGCGACCACGGCAGTGCCGGCACTCGAGTCAGTAACCAGCGGGCCGGACGCCCCATTATCCTGATCCCAGGCGTTCATTATTTGTACTGTGGCGTTCCCAGACGGCGGGCAGGAGGCAGCCGGGTAGCAGCGTGCCGCGAAGAAGCTGTCCGGCGTGCACAAGGTTGGAGCTGTGCCCTGTGTGTTACAAGTCGTGTTTGCGTTGAATGCGATGATCGAGTTTCCGTAGCTCGGATAGCTTCCACCGGTTTGGAATCCTCCGTTGCCGGCGCCGACGACGACATAGGTATTGCTGTTGTATGTGTACACCGCCGGGGCTCTGCCAGACATCCAGATGCCGCCGCCAAGCCCACATTCGTTGGTATACGGGCTACTCGCACCGCTGCAGGCCGGAGTGGCGCCGGTGGTGTTGTCGATGTTGGGAGCGGAAGCGAACGCAAAATTGGCGGTGCTGCTCGTGCTTGGATTGTATCCAATTAGCCACCCGTGGTATTGATTGCTGTACGAGGTCTCGCTGACGTTGTTGACGGCGAATCCAATGTAGATCTTTCCGCTAAGGTACAGCAACGCCGACCGTTGAACCTGCAGGGCGGCCTGAAACTTAATGCAGTTGTTGGTGCCGGTCCCGCAGTTCGTGACGCCGGCAGGATAATTGCCTGTGGTGCCGTAGGCGGGGACATACACCTGGTCTGCCGTTCCTCCGCTTGTTCCGTCGCCCCCAATATCGATCGCCGTGAATGTGTCCGATCCGTCCGTAAGGCTCAGGCCATGCAAGTACCAGTGGATCGAGGAGTTCGATTTGTCCTCGCATCCCCCGACGACGTAAAGGACCCCGCTATTGATCACGGGCGTGGACACGATTCCGGCGAACGGTAACGCGGAGGCTGGGTTGTTTATCGTTCCGGCCTGACTGTTAAGGTTGCAGTCGCCGACATAAGTACTCGTGGCGACGGTTAGGGTCCTCTCCCATTGCCACAGCCCCCAGGCCACCCCGGCATTGCAGGGGTTTGGCGCGGTCGGCGCCGTGGGCGTCGGGCTGTAAGCAAAGACCTGATCGTTCAGCGTAGTAATGATGACCAATCCAGATGTGGAGTCGTAAAGCGGCTGCGAATACACCGGATTTAAGTTGGTCAGGCTCGGGCAACAGTAGGTCGCATTTGCAGCTGTCCCGCTGGCGCTTGTGGCGCAACCTAACGGATGCGGCGCTGCCACGAGCTGGACCTGCTCAGCCATGTTGCCAGACGCACTCACGTTAGACGGCGTAAGGCAAGTCTCGCTTGTATTGGCTCCCGTGCGCTGGTTATTGAGCTGCGAGGTGCTCCAGCTCATGTTAGTTGTGCAGGTGTACGGGGTTTGGGCGAACGCGCTGAGCGCCGCCAGAAACACGATCAACCCCGCCAGAACTTTGGGGGGGGGGGATGTTGAAGCTCATCAGTTGGCTCCCAGTTAGATTTATGTTCAAAACTACCTGCTCCCTCGAGTCTTCCCGTCGAAACGGGACTAGAAGCAGCATAATACATTGATGGGCAAAAGCGCAACACTTAGATTCGCCTTATTTTCAATTAGTTACGGATCGGGCCCCGAACGCCGTAAGAAATTCAGGAGCGTTTCCGAGGAATCCGCTGTAATACCGGGCTAATTCTCGGTGTGTGATCTACCGCGAAAGCTTCTCCGCCTTCGCCAACAACTGGTCCGCCTGGAAGATCGGCGACGAGCAGCTCTTCTGCGTGCACACAAACGCCGCCGCCTTGCTCAACTCCGGATACTGCACGTCCGGGTTCGGCAGCCTGCCTTCCCGCGTGTCCCACCACTCGATCCGCTTGTACCCAGAGGGGAACTGCAGAGCGGTGTGGAACAGCGCCTGCGCGGCTGTATCGTCCTTGTGCCCGACTATCGTCAGATGCACCGGAGAAGCCGTCAATTCCAGTTCCGCCAGCAGCGTCGGCAGTGCGCTGTTCTCGCGCATGATCTTCGGCGTCACCACGTACTTCATGGCTTCCTGCGACACCTTCTGGTAGCCTTCGTCGCCGGTGTATTGAAACAGCAGATTTGCCGTGCGTGCCAGCGCCACGTTCTCATCGCGTTCAGGCCGCGCCGAAAAACCGCCAACCGTCGACGCCCGCGATGCAATGTAACCCGCGCCCGCCGTATTCCGGAAATTCGCCTCGATGTAATGCATGCTGTCCTGCGCGCGCTTCAGCCACTCGCGATCGCCGGTCGATGCATAGAGCGCCAGGAACGCCCGCGTCATCGCCAGCGTGTCGTTCAAATAAGGACCAGCCGCATCCTTGTCACCGTGCCGGAACCCGCCGCCCTCGATCGAGCGATTCGCAATGATGTATTCCGCCGCGCGCTTGGCATCCGCCAGCACGGCTTCATCGCCGGTCGCCTGATAGAGCGCCGCCATGCCCGATATCGCCCAGCCGTTCTCGCGCGAATAGATGTGCTTGTCCACCTTCGGCACGCCCTGCTTGCGCCGCCCCGCATCGCTCAACGCGAAGTAATTCGCGCTGTGCTTGCCCTCCACCAGGTCCGCATCCATGCTGGTGTAGAAGGCGCCGTCGGGCGAAGTCAGGAACGTCTTCAGAAACCCGCGTATGGCTTGCGCCGCATGCAGGTACCGCTGCTCGTGGAACTGCGCATACCCGATCGAATAGATCCGCAGGTCCTCCGCCTGAAACTGCATGATCTTCTCAAAGTGCGCGTGCTTCCAGTCGCCATCGGTCGAATACTGGTACACCCCACCCCAAGCCGGATCAAGCAAGTTGAGTTGCGCGTCCAGAGTCTGCCGCGCCATCTTCTCCGCTTGCGCATCGCCCTTGCGCGCCAAGTCCATGGCGTACTCCGTCCCATCCCAATCCAGGAACTTCTGTACGGTGCCCCAGCTTCCATACTTCCAGTCGTACGCCGCGTTATAGCGGTCCTGCAGCTTCTTGCGAGCCTCCGCCGAAAGGAACGGGCTATCGGCGAACTGCACCGGCTCTTCCGGCACCACCGACGGCCCCGGCGTCGGATCCTTGATGATCGCCTTCAGCATCGACACCATCTCTTGCGGCGGAATGTAGCCCTGCCGCTTCACGATCTCTTGCCCCGAGCTGTCGAACACGATCGTGGCCGGCCAGCCGTAGTCTTCGTACCGCGTCGCCAAATCGGGCCGCGAATCCTGATCCACCTTCACCACGATATACTTCGATTTCAGCAGCTCGATGGTCTGCGGATCCTTGTACGTGGTGGTGTCCATGACATGGCACCAGTGGCACCAGATCGCTTCCAGATCCAGCAGCACAAAGCGATTCTCGCTCTTGGCCTCCTTGAAGACGTCATCGGACCACGTGTGCCACTCCAGCGTGGCGGGCGTGCTCCCCCAGGCTGCGACAGCGGCGAATAAACCAAGGCATAACCGTTTCATATATGCTCCTGTTCTTGTTACGTGTGATAGCGGCCCATCGGATGTCACCTGGGTTTCGGCGGATACTTGTACAGCGCCTTCCGCACCATATCGTCGATCTTGCCCTCGATTTTGCGGGGTTCGTTCTTTTCCACGCTGGCGATGCCGCGCCAGACCATCCCGCGCGTGCCGGCATCGCGCAGATCGATCACCAGCGTGCCCTCGGCATACGGTACGCGAACGACGCGCGTGCCCCAGCCGCGCCAACCGGCGGGATAGGCTTCGGTCTCCATCCGCGCCGCGGCGCCGAACGTATAGCGCACGTTGAGATCGGCCGGCCCTTGCGGTACGAACGCCAGACCGCGCGCCGTCAACCCGTTCACGATGTCCGCCTCGATGCGCTTCTTCACCAACTCGCCGTTGAGTGCGGGATTCCGGCTGCTCAACTGGCCGCCCCGAATCGCAAAAGTCCGGTATCTGGCGAAGTTCGCACCCGGGTCGAATTCTACGTTGACTTTTTGGGCAAACGCGCCGATCACTGCAAGGAAAACAAGAAGGACAGCTCTCACTCCCGCGACTTTATCACAACGCACCCATTTAAGTGTGGCGCAGGCTGTCAAGCCTGCTGAGCCGAGATTCATCTCGGCTTTTCTTGCCGCGCTGGACCGCGCGTAATCGGCGGCGTTTGCCACCAGTCCGGTTGTCGATCACTGTCTTAGGTTAGGGGAACAGTATTGCGCCACTACGCCGCATGGCCTCGCATCGCCGGGCCCATCGCTCGTGCGGACGTAGTCCCGGAATGTCCACCTGCGTCCTCCGTGGCGCTGTGCCCCGGCGCGAGCAGATTCTGTACCAACGGGCTTGCCTGTATCTGTGACTCCACGTATTTGATCCCGGTCGATGTGATGAAGTAAGACGACGTATCGTCCGTCTTGAGCAGCCCTTCTTCTTTCAGGAACCAGGTGGTGAACATCAGATACTCTCGCGGCAACGACATCCTCCGCTCCAGGTCCAGCAGCGAGAGGCTCGGGTGATCCGGGCAGTTGCGGCGCTTGTTATAGAGCAGGCACAGCGTTCCCAGCCGCCGGTTCTTCTCGCCATCCAGATCGTCAACGAAGTCGTGCATCTCGAAAATGCCCATCGGCTCGGACGACCGCAGGCGGTACACCGCATCGTATTCCGCGCGCTTCTGCGGATTGCTCAAGACCTCGTAGGCCTGTGTGATCCGCCGGAATAGCTCGCGGTTTCCGGTCACCTGATTGTCCGGATGGAAGCGCGAAGCCATGATGCGAAACACCCGATGGATCGTTTCGTTTTCGGCGCGCGGGCTGATCTGCAAAATCTCGTAGTAGTCGATCAGCGGCGTGTTGGGCAAACGCAGGGTCCGGGCGGTCGACTCGCTGAACTGCATCCCAATCATGAACACCGCGTCTTCCCGCTGGCAGTAGCGCACTTCCGCGTTGCCCATTAGATCGAGTTCGGGCGCCTGAATAAAGACGGTGGTTCCGATTGGTATAGGAACCGGCGCCGCCACCCGCAGGCCGCCTTCGGATACGTTAATGCCGCCGGACTGCACGGACTTTTTCTGGTCTCCCGCATCCCAAGTCAGCGTCACCTTGCAATGAATGGGACGTCTGGGGTGCCGTCGCCCGGTCTTCGGATCGATAGGCATAAGTCTTCCCTCACCCTTTTTGATCGGCCGCGGGATGCCCGCCGCTGATAAGCTATCCTGCTTATTTTCGCGCGGAATCTTGCGGAGTCGAGTCGTGCGCCGGCTGTACCATGCCGCGGCATTCGCCCAGCCCTATCCGCCGGAAGCCGTGCGCTTCGCACCAGCCGCGCAAGATCACTTCGTCGCCGTCTTCCAGAAACCGGCGCGTCTCTCCGGAGGGCAGCGTGAGAGGATCGGTGCCGCGCCACGTCAGCTCCAGCAGGCAGCCACGATTCGACTTCTCCGGCCCCGAGACCGTGCCGCTGGCGATCAAATCGCCGCGCCGCATCGGGCAGCCATTCGAAGTATGGTGCGCCACCATCTGCGCCAGGGTCCAATACATCGATGCGAAGTCGCCGCGGCTCACCATCACCGGTTCGGCCATCTGCGCCGACCGCAGCCACACTTCCATGGTGATCCCCAGTGCGTCCGCGCCCCCCCCCGCGAGATGCGGCAGCGGCGCCGGCTCGCCTGCCGGGCGCGCCCCGGGCGTCATGCGAAAAGGCTCCAGCGCCTCCATCGTTACGACCCAAGGCGAAATCGACGTGGCGAAATTCTTGGCCAGGAACGGCCCCAGCGGCTGGTACTCCCAGGCTTGAATATCGCGCGCCGACCAATCGTTGAGCAGGCAAACGCCCACGATGTGATCGCCCGCGCCGGCAACCGGAATCGGCTCGCCCATGGGATTCCCGGGACCGATGAACGCGCCGAGCTCCAACTCGTAATCCAATCGGCGCGAGGGCGCGAACGCCGGCGGTCCGCCCGGATGCTCGGACGCCTGTCCCCAAGGCCGCCGCACCGGCGTGCCGCTGACCACGATCGATGACGACCGGCCGTGATACCCCACCGGCAGCCATTTGTAATTCGGCATCAGCGGATTGTCGGGCCGGAACATGCTGCCGACATTGGTCGCGTGATGAATGGACGCGTAGAAATCCGTGTAGTCGCCGATGTCGCACGGCAGAAGCAACTCGACGGCAGCCGCTGGTAGGACATGCGCTTCGGCCCCCGGCGTCCGCTGCGATAGAAACGTGCTGATGCGCGCACGCAGATCCGCACGCGCCGCGCGTGGCATGCCCATGACCGCCTGCAACGACGCGACGCCCAGTGCGCCGGTAACATCCAACACCTGGCCGCCGATCGCCGTGCCGAGCCGCGGCTCGCCCCCCCCCGCCGGACGGAACATGGCGAACGGCAGATTCTGAATCGGAAAATCAGTCGCCGGATCGTTGGCCGATTCGACCCAGCTTCCGAGGCCTGGATCGTGCGTTTGGTCAATCATCGCAGCAACCCCAATTGTTGCAGGTCGGCGACAGGCTCTTCGAACGAGCACGAGCCGAAACTGTGAGCGAACTCGCGCCGCGTGCTTTCAATCTGCGCGGTCGTGATACTGCGCCCGTGCCATTTCACCTGCGCATCGGAAAACTCGAAGGCCAGCACATCCACTTCGTGCAGCAGGTCGATCAGCACCCCGCGTTCTTCGCCGTGCCAGGCGAGCGCGGCGGCCAGGAACACGTTGATAAAGCCGTGCATGAAGGCGCGCGGGCTGTCCGCTGCGTAGGTCAACGGCCGCAAGCAGCGCAGCGGATGATGCAGCCCTGCGGTGGCCTTGAACGGCAGCCGCCGCGCCGCGGCCGCATGCAGGAAGTCAGCCACCTGATTCGAGTGCGGAATCGCCTCGGGCGTGAGACCGCCTGTGCGCACCTTGGCGAACGCGCCGCCGCTGATCTGATCGGGGGGAGCTTCGCAGTAAGTCGGCAACGACAGCTTGTGAGCCACCTTGGTTTCGAGCGTCTCGACCTGCGCCGGTAGAGGTCCGGGCTCGCCATCGACCAACAGCGTCACGCGCCACGAGCCGCCGAGTTGGACCTGCGAAAGATGGGCTGCCGGAAGCACCAGGCGATTCAGCATCCAACCATATGGCGACGCCAAATAGCGCCGCGCATAATTCTCCAACACCGTGGCGAGCGGCAATCCCGCCGGCGGATACAAGCCTGCATAATCGATCAAATTCGACAGCAGGGCTTTCAGCGATGCGGTCACCACAGGCGGCGTCCTAACGCGCGGACAATCATGCGCAAACGATCCGGCCACGGCAAGCGGCCCAGGTTGGTGCGCACCACGCCGTCTGTGAAATAGGTTTTGCGCGAATAGTCGATCGCTACCTCGACCATCACCGGGCGCTTGGATTCGGTGATCTTGCGCGCCTGGCGCAGTACGGATTCCGTGTCCGCATGTTTCGCCAATAGCAGATACTCGCAGCCGACGCCCTTGCAGATCCCCGGCACATCGTAATCCGGCAGTTCGCTGCAGCTCTTCCGGCCTAGCGCCGTCTGCTGAAACTGCGCGATCTGCGCCAATTCGCGGTCGCGCAGCAACAGCACCATCACCGGCAATTGGAGTTGGGCGGCGGTCAGCAATTCAAGCCCGGTCATGAGGAATGCGCCATCGCCCGCCAGTGCCGCGACGGGCCGGTCGGGACAAGCCAGCGCCGCGCCCAACGCCGCGGGCACCGAATAACCCATGCAAGAATAATCCACCGGCGCCAGGAACGAGCGCGGCCGGTCGATCCGCAAGCACTCCGCGGCGAGAAAAGTGCCGTTACCGCTGTCGGTAGTGTACACGGCATCTGGGCCAAGCACCTGCTGCAGCGTCTTCAGAAGCTGGGGGGGGGCGACGCGCTCCTGGTTCGCCGGAGCGGCCCAGCCCGCCCAGACCTGCTCGTGCCCGGTGCGAATGGATTGCCGAAGCTGTGCGTCTGCCTGCCGCGCCGGAAGATCGGCGAGCAGCGCCGTAACGAACGCGCCGGCGTCCGCGATGACGGGCACATCGGCGGGGTAGTTCTTGCCGATCACGGAATCGTCCACATCCACATGCACCAGCTTGCCCGGCGGCGTCAGGCCATAGCTGCCCGTGCCGACCTCGGAAAACCGCGCGCCGATGGCCAGCGTCATGTCGCATCCCGCCGCGACCTTGCGCACAAACGGCGGCGCGGCCTGGCCGAACCCGCACCACAGCCACAGCGCATGGTTTTCAGGAAATACGGACTTGCCGGCAATGGTCGTGGCGACCGGAGCTTCCAATCGCTCCGCCAGCTTGACCATATCGGCCGCCGCGCCCATCGCGCCCAGTCCCAAATAAAGCAGCGGACGCTTGGCTGCCGCCAGCACTGCGCGCACCCGCTGCATGTCGTCGGCGGAAGGCGCCTTGGGGGGGGGCGGCTGCTGGGTGAATTTCTCGAAATCCACTTCGTGCTTGAACATGTACTGTTCCGCCGGAATCTCCACGAACACTGGCCCGGCAGGCGGGGTGCGCGCGATTTGGCAGGCCCGGCGAATGGTGGCATACAGCTCCGGCCCTTCGCGCGCGAGGAACTGCGCTTTGGTGACTGGCCGCGCAATGGCCTGCTGATCGACGTCGTGAAGCTGATATGCCTTGCCCGTATCGCGGCGTATGCCGCAGCCCAGCACCAGCATCGGTACGCCATCGAGGAAAGCTTCGGCGATCCCTGACATGGCGTGCGTCAATCCGGCGCCGGGCACGATATTCACCACCGCCATGTTGCCCGAAGCGCGCGCCGCGCCATCCGCCATGAAAGAAGCGCTCTGCTCGTCGGTGACCAAAATGGGCCGCAACTTAGTCGACGCCGCCAGTGAGTCGTACAGTTCGATGTTGTGCGTGCCCGGAATGCCGAGGGTGAAGGGCAGGCCTTCGTCCTCCAGCGCGCGCACGATAATATCTCCGCCAGTTAGTTTCATAGGTTGGGTTGCGCCACAAGATGCGCCGGTGAGAGTGCCTGCGCAACTCTTTCAGACACTCGATCGGCTAGTGACATGATCGTCAGATACGGATTGATCTCCAGTGAGTTGGGAAAAAGGCTGGCATCGGCCACAAACAGCCACGGCATGCCGTGTACTTGCCCGTAGGCGTCTGTGACCGAGTTACTGAGGTCGCTGCCCATCGCACAGCCGCCTTGCAGATGCGCGGCCGAAACCGGCACCTTGCCCGGTCTGAACTCCGCCTCGCCGGCGATTTGGTCGAGCCGCCCGGCATCGCGCGCTTCGATGGTCGTGTTGCGCGCCACAGGCATGTGAACCCGCTGCGCGCCGGCCGCGAAGAATATCCTGGCCGAAGCGATGGCGCCGCGAATCAGCCCGCGGATCAATTCGGGCGTGAACCGGTAATAAACCACCGGCTTGCCGCTGGCGTCAATCTCCACGCGATTGTACGGAATCACGTCATCGCAGCCCAGCACCAGGATCATTTGCAGCCGCGGATACGCGCGCATGAACGCGCTATGCTCGGCGCCGAATCCCGCCATGCTCTTCGCAGTGATGAACGGAAAATACATGCAGGTCTCCAGCACATACCGGTCGCTGGCCGCGAACTCATCCAGGTAGTAACTCTTCGGATGCCCGACGAAGTTCGTAATGGGCTGCGCGTGTTCCGCCACCATGATAAACGCCGGGTGACACGTGAAGCCCTGCCCCAGACGCGGCAGCTTCGGTCCCATGCCCGAGCGCAGCAGCAGGGCGGGTGTATTGATGGCGCCGGCGCACAGCACGATCAGCTTCGCCTCGATCTGATACTCGCCGGGTTCCCAGGGTGAAGGCAGGCCTTTCGCGCCCGCGGGCTTCGCATGCACGCGCGCCTCAAGCGTGCGCTCGCCGATGGTGCGCACTTCGCAACGCGTGATCACTTCCACGCCGTTCTGTTCGGCGCGCGGCAACTGTACGCGGTCCGTCCCTTGCTTGGCCTGATTCGGACAGCCGAGATTGCACAGGCTTGACCCGCGGCAGCCCTTTATGTTCACCGGAAACTGCTCGACGCGATATCCCAGGCGCCGGCAGCCTTCCACGAACAGGCGGTTGTTCTGATTGATGGCATCGTCCTCGACTAAGTGGACGTTATTCTCGACCATGAACTTCCGCGCGCGCGCTTCGAGATCGGCGTGCTCCAGGCCAGGAACGTTCCAGTGGCGAATGATGCGCTCGGGCGGCAGCATGGACGTTCCGGTGTACACCGCCGTCGAGCCGCCATAGCAGGAGCCGAATGCCAGCGTCATAGTGCCGTCGGCGGTCAGGAACCCGCCGCCATCTTCATAAAGCGCCTGCGCCATTTCGAGTTCGCGCCCGGTGAACTCGTGGTCCTGTAAGCGCGGCCCTTTTTCGAGCACCGCGATGCGCGCACCCTGGCGGCAAAGCGGCGAAAGCTGTTGCGCTACGGTCCCCCCCCCGGCGCCCGAACCTACGATCACCACATCGTAGCTGAGCTTCTTCATCGCCTCGCCTCCCAGCCTTGCGGACTGGCGGCGTAGCCCAGCGCGCGGCCTGCCTCAGGTCGACCGTAGTATCCGGCAAGCACGATGGTGCGCAGTCCCCAGAAACCTACGCGAATTACTTGGATGGGGTCGTTCTGCAGGTGCGCCAACACGCGCGTGCGCGCTGCGGGCTTGAGTGACGTGAACGGCCGCGCGTAACGGATTACGGGCAGCCACTGAATGGCGCGCAAGAACATCTGCAGTTGGCGCTTCAGCGCAGCGGGCCGATCTCGCAGCAAGCTTTCCGAGATGGCCTCCAGCTCGCGCCAACCCTGCTCATCGAGATCGGACGCCTCCGGCACCACGGTCGTAACCACAGCCCGAAATACGGGCCGCAGAGGCGCAAGCGTGGATTCGGCGTCGGGTGCGGCAGGCATCCCAATCACCATATCACGGCGACGTGGCGCAGGCTGTCACGCCACCTTCAGCCTTGCTTCGCCCGGATCACTTCCACCAGCTCATGCACCGCCGCCGCGCTCCTCTCGAGCATCGCCTGCTCGTCGTCGGCGAGTTTCACCTCGAAGATTTGCTCAATCCCGCGCGCGCCCAACTTCACCGGCACCCCGACGAACAGCCCCTTGATACCGTACTCGCCCTCAAGATACGCCGCGCACGGCAGCACCTTTTTCTTGTCTTTCAAGATCGACTCCGCCATCTCTACCGCCGCGGCCGAGGGAGCGTAGTAAGCGCTGCCGGTCTTGAGATACTTCACGATTTCCGCGCCGCCGTTGCGTGTGCGATCGACGATCTTGTCGATCGTTGCCGCATCCATCAGCTCCGTCAGCGGAATGCCGGCGACGTTGGAAAGCCGCACTACAGGCACCATGGTGTCGCCGTGGCCGCCCATCACGACCGCCGTCACGTTCTCCACCGACACCTTCAGCTCGCTGGCGATGAACGTGCGAAAACGCGCGCTATCCAGCACGCCCGCCATGCCGATCACGCGGTTCTTGCTGAATTTGGAAACCATGTAGGCCGTCTGGCACATGGCATCCAGCGGATTCGTAACAATGATGAGAATCGAGTTCGGCGAATACTTGACGGCCTGCTCGGTCGCCGCGCGCACCACATCGTAATTGGCCATCAACAGATCGTCGCGGCTCATGCCGGGCTTGCGAGGAAAGCCTGCGGTGATAATCACGATATCGGAGTTGGCGGTCGGCTCGTAATCATTCGAGCCGGTCAGCATAACGTCGTAGCCCTGCACCGGGCCCGACTGCAACAAGTCGAGCGACTTGCCTTGCGGTACTCCTTCGATCACGTCGACCAGGACGACGTCCGCCAGTTCCTTATCGGCAATGCGGAGGGCGCAATTGGCACCAACGTTGCCCGCGCCCACAACAGTCACTTTTTTTCGCAATGGTAGCTCCTTGATTTGGTGAAACCGGATTATATCGCCATTCGCGGAGCCGAACCCTTACTGCTTGTTCCAGATGAAGGTGCTGATGCGCCCCTGGCGATCCTCCACGACCATCTTCATGGTGCGGCCGTCGGGTGATACGGTCATCTTGGCCTTACCGCGGAATTCGCCGTCGCGCTTGTCGGTTTCTTCAATGGTGTGCGCGTCGATCCGCTTTAGAACCACCTGGTTCAGCTCCGCGGAACCTTCGTAGGTATACTCTTTGCCGTCGAACTTGGCATCGTAATGCTCACCGGTGGGTTGAGTCATCTTGAGTCCGTCGGCGGTCTCATCGAACGTTGCCGTCAAGCCATTATCCGAGATGTTCTCGGCTTTCTCGGCGACCCACGAGCCGGAGACCGCGTGCATGCCGGGCTCGGCCTTCGAAACACGCCTCAGGCTCACTGTGCCAGTGACCGGCTGCGCGCCTGCCGGTGGAAAGCTGGTGAACGATACAGTCTCGGTCATGCCGTCTGGCGCGACGACAGTTTTCTGTTGGTAGCCCACCTTGCCATCTTTCTTGGCAAAGACTTTCACGGTGTGGTCGTCAATAATGCGCACGCTCATCGTGTCGTAAGCTGGACTTCCGGAAACAGGGTGATCCACGCCGTCGGCTTTGACCGTGATGGGCGGGTCACACGTTGGGCATTTATAAATGCCGTTGCCCAGCTCGATCGTGTCGGGCTTGTCGGAAAACATGGCTTTGGAGACGTCGATCTTCCAGGTGCCGGTGAATGGCCCCGCGGCCAGCATGGGAAGCGCCGCCAGCAATAACGTGCAGAGTGGTCTCATCCGGGTTTTGCTCCTTTCGCGAAACGCCTTAGCTATAATGAACATTATCAGATGAAGCTTCAGCAGGCAAGCACGACCGCGGATTTGGCGGCGCTCTATGACGAAGATTTCTTCGCGTGGACCGAGCGGAATGCGGAGTTGCTGCGGTCCGGCCATGTGAGCGACGCTGATATCGCGCATATCGCCGAAGAGATCGAGGGCCAGGGTCAACTCGATACGAAAGAGATGTACCGGCGGGTGCGGGCGGTTCTGGTCTATCTCCTCAAGTGGCAGTTGCAGCCGGAGAAGCGGCCGCGGTCGTGGAAGGTGAGGATTGTTTCCGAGCGTATCGAGATCGAATTGCTCTTGAAACAAAGCCCGAGCCTCGAAACGAAGGTATGCGGCAAGCTGGCGGATCTCTACGCCGGAGCCGTGCGGCTCGCCGCTGCGCAGACTGGGCTTGCACGCGATCAGTTCCCCAAGGAGTGTCCCTTCACGCTGGAGCAGATATTCGACCTGCACTATATGCCGACGGAGGCCGGATGAGATCGGAACACGCAGGCATTATGCCGAATTTGGCGGCCCTCTACGACGAAGATTTCTTCGAGTGGACGCAGTGGAATGCGGAACTCCTGCGCGCGGGCCAAACCGGGCAAGCGGACATCGCGCACATCGCGGAGGAGATCGAGGATATGGGCAAGCGCGATTTGAAAGAATTAAACAGCCGCCTGCAGGTTCTGCTCATGCACCTCCTGAAGTGGCAGTTGCAGCCTGAAATGCGATCGCGGTCGTGGGAGAGAACCATTATCGACCAGCGGCTCCAACTCGAGACTCTCCTGGAACAAAGCCCCAGCCTGCGGCCGAGGAGCCAGGCTTACCTGGAGTCTAACTACGAGAAGGCTGTTCACCTGGCGGCATTCGAGACGCGGATACCAGCAAGCCAGTTTCCGAGCAAGTGCCCCTTTAGCATGGCACAGATTTTGGATCGGGACTTTATGCCTTAAGCGCGGGCCACGTGCGTTGCGCAATCAAACTTATGTTCCATTTACTTGAGAAGCGAATCGCGCGCGCGTTCGAGAATCATGTCCGGACGCGCTACGGCATCGAGCTGCCCATCGCCTTGGAGCAGCCGAAGCAGAGCGAATACGGCGAACTGGCGGCGCCCGTCGCGTTCCAATTGGCGAAGCAGTTGAAGCAGGCGCCGCGCAAGATCGCGGCCGAATTGGCGTCGGAGATCGCGCCCATAGCCGGCGTCGCGAAGCTCGAAGTGGCCGGCAACGGATATATCAACGTCCGATTCGACCGCGCTGCCTACGCGCTCGGGCTGTTGGCCGGCGAGCCGGAACCCGCGGAGGGCGCCGGCGAGAAGATCGTCGTCGAACACACTAACATCAATCCCAACAAAGCGGCGCACATCGGCCACTTGCGCAACGCCGCGCTGGGAGACACGTTCGTGCGCATGTTGCGCGCGCGTGGGCGGCGCGTCGAAGTGCAGAATTATATAGATAACACCGGTGTGCAGGTGGCCGATGTCGTGGTTGGGTTTCACTATCTCGAACACAAAACCCCCGGCGATGTGCGTCGACTCATTGAAGATCCGACCATCCGCTTCGACTATCTTTGCTGGGATTTGTACGCGCGCACCTCGGCACACTACACGGAATCGCCCGAGTCACTCGCCTGGCGTAGTGAGACGCTGCATGCCATTGAAGCGGGCAGCGGCGCACAGGCGGAACTTGCGCATATTGTGGCGGATGCCATTGTCGAGCGCCATCTGGCAACCATGTTGCGCCTGGACGTCGAGTACGACGTGCTGCCGCGCGAAAGCGAGATACTGCATTTGCAGTTTTGGGCGGCGGCATTTGAACTCCTGAAGCAGCGGCAGGCGATCTATCTGGAAACCGAAGGCAAGAACGCTGGCTGCTGGGTGATGCCCGCCTCGGCCTTCGCGGGCGAATCCGGCGCCGAAGATAGCAAGGTCATCGTGCGGTCCGACGGCACGGTCACCTACGTCGGCAAAGACATCGCGTATCAGCTTTGGAAATTCGGGCTGCTGGGTAAGGATTTCTATTATCGCCCGTTCATGCGCTACGCCGATGGGCGCGAGCTGTGGGTCACTACCGATGCGCCGCAACCGGGGGGGGCGCCGGATTTTGGGCACGCCACTCGCGTCTATAACGTGATCGATGCCCGGCAATCCTATTTGCAGGACGTGGTTGTGGCGGGGCTGAAGGCCCTGGGTTACCCTGACCAGGCCGCGCAGTCGGTGCATTTTTCGTACGAGATGGTGGCCCTATCGCCGCGTTGCTGCGCCGAGCTGGGCATTCCGCTTTCCGAAGAAGACCGGCAGCGACCGTATATAGAAGTCTCCGGACGTAAAGGGCTCGGCGTAAAGGCGGACGATTTGATCGACACGCTGATCGCGAAAGCCCTGGAGGAGGTCGCCTCGCGGCACGCCGAAGCGACGGCCGAGGAGCAACGCCGCATCGCGACCCAGATCGCCATCGGCGCCCTCCGCTACTTTCTGCTCAAGTACACGCGCAATTCGGTAATGGCGTTTGATCTTCAGGAAGCCCTGAGCTTCGAAGGCGAGACCGGGCCATACGTGCAGTACGCGGTGGTGCGGGCGCGGAACATCTTGCGCAAGCTCGAAGAGAAGGGCGAGCGGCTGCCGGATTTCGGCGCGGACCTTACCAACGCCGCGCTCGCCCGGCAGCTTGCCGGCGAGGATTTCTGGCAACTGCTGCTGGCTGCCTCGAAAGCGGATGCGGCGGTCGAGCGCGCGGTCGCCGCCGGCGAACCTGCGAACCTGGCGAAGTACGCCTTCCAGATCGCTCAGTTGTTCAATAACTTCTATCATGTGTATCCGATCATTCATGAGCAGAACCACGAGAAGAAGGCGTTTCTCTTGTGGCTCACGGATTATTTCCGGCGCCAATTGGAGCGTACGCTGGCGATTTTAGGAATTCAGGCGCCGGATTATATGTAGAGTGCGCTCGAATTAACTAAACGGAACTCCACGCCACCTACTATCGCAACTTGGCCTGCGACAGCCCTGTCGTACCGGCCGCCATACGTGCCACGAATGACCATCCATATGCCGGCCTACTGGTGCCGCGCCTAATGATTGCTTACGGTTGGAGGTGGCATTGATGTTGGCCTCTCGCATGCAATTGGTGAGCCTGAGCACCACTTATGAGCTCGGATTTAAATCACGCCACTGAAGGAAAACAGGCAATGTCACCTTTCGTTAACAACCTTATGAATGGCTGCCAGTCGCGGCCCTTTGCAACTCGATCGTTGTGCCGGCTGGGCTTGGGATTACTCTTATCCCTTGCCGCCGGAAATCTGGCCCTCGCCGGATCGAAGCTATCGAGCGATCTGCAGCAAGAGAAATCAACGGGTAACATCGAAGTGATCGTCCAGTTCACGCACGTTCCGAACTCCGTCGATTTGCAGCAGTTCGCGCCTTCTCAGGTTTTGCATCAGTACAAGCATCTGAGGGCCGTGCATGTGAAACTGCCGCTTTCCGTGATTCAGTCTCTGCAGTCCAATCCGGCCGTCACGTACATCTCTCCGAACCGCTCGTTGAAGGGCGACCTGGACGTCACGACCCAGACGGTCGGCGCGAATGCTGCCTGGGCCTCTGGATGGAACGGCACCGGAGTCGGCGTGGCTGTCATCGATAGCGGCATCTACGCGCATAACGACCTTGCGGTCGCCGGTGGCACGGCCTCCAGAATCGTATATAGCCAAAGTTTCGTTGCGGGCATGAACGGCACTGACGTTTACGGCCACGGCACACACGTAGCAGGTATCATCGGATCTAACGGCAAAGATTCCACCGGCTCCGGCTTTACGCGTACCTTCAAGGGGGTGGCCCCGAACGTCAATCTGATCAACCTGCAAGTGCTTGATCAGAACGGCTCGGGCACGGCAGCCAATGTGATCGCGGCCATCGATCAGGCCATCAGTCTGAAGAACACTTACAACATCCGCGTGCTGAACCTGTCACTAGGCCAGCCTGTGTATGAGAGCTACACCCTTGACCCGCTTTGCCAGGCCGTAGAAGCCGCTTGGGGCAGCGGCATCGTTGTCACCGTGGCCGCCGGTAACGCCGGCCGTAACGTGGCGGGAGGGCTTCCTTTGTATGGCACTATTACTTCCCCCGGCAACGATCCTTATGTGATTACAGTAGGAGCCACGAACACGCACGGCTCGACAGTCCTGACGGGCGACAGCATCGCCAGCTACAGTTCAGAAGGTCCGACGCCTATCGATCATGTGGCTAAACCCGACCTGGTCGCTCCAGGGAACAACATCGTTTCGCTGATGGCGCCAAACAATACAATTGCCGCGAACTATCCTTCCACGCTGACCGCGAATTCGTTCTACCAGGCTGGCAATCCTGCCGGAACTTCGACGAATTATTTCTCCCTGAGCGGCACCAGCATGGCGACGCCGGTGGTGAGCGGCGCAGCGGCATTACTCATTCAGAAGAATCCATTGCTGACGCCCGACCAGGTCAAGGCACGCCTGATGAAGACCGCCATGCGTATGCCGTCGCTCTATTCGACTGCGGCGGACCAGCTCCACTGTCTCTCGTACAACAATATTGCGGATATCTTCACCGTCGGCGCCGGCCAAGTGAACGTGGCTGCTGCCCTGAATAATGCGGACCTGGTAGGCGTGCCGGCTATCTCGCCGCTGGCAATCATGAACTCGAACGGCGCGGTAACCTTGATGTTTTCGCAAAATATCCTCTGGGGCACCAATATCCTCTGGGGTACGAGTGTCGTCTGGGGCACCAATATCCTCTGGGGCACGAACATCTTGTGGGGCACAACTGTGTTCACTAACTCGCCTCTCAATGGCTATTCGGTTCTCTGGGGAGGCACTGGGTCAGCCTGGCTAAACGCGACCAATATCCTCTGGGGAACCGCCGTCCTTCCGCCGTCGCTAATCCAACCCTTTGCGGTGGATGACGGCGATCAGTAAGAAGAACGGTATTCTCAGCGTGTATCGCATAATAAGGAGTGACATATGGCGACCAACACGAAAACCTACATTGGCGTTGTGAGCACCGTGGGGACGGCGGCGATTTTCTACGCCCTCCTCGACTCGACTTGGCCTCACGAACCGCTTCGCTTCGGTATCTATCTCCTGCTTGCGCTGCTGGCTTCAACGCTCAAGCTACGCCTGCCGGGATTGACGGGTACGCTATCCATCGGATTCGTAGTCGTACTGCTGGGCATTGCCGATCTCAGCCTGGCGGAAACCATGCTGATTGCCTGTACGGGCGCCTTAGTACAGTGTTACTGGCGGACGCTGCGCCGTCCGACACCGATACAGGTGATGTTTAATCTTGCCGCCACGGCGATTAGTGTAGTCCTGGCTTATCAGTGCGCTCGCTTGGTTGAGTTGCGCTCACATGGCTCGTCAGTAATGATTCCAATGGCGGTCGCGACATGCATCTACTTCGTCGCCGGTTCGCTGTTGGTGAGTGGCGTATTGTCGCGAATCGAGAGCAAGTCGTTACGAACTATCTGGGAGCGCTGCTATCTGCTCTCCTGTCCGTATTACCTGCTCGGCGGATTGATTGCCGGACTCGTGGCAGCGTCCTCCAAACAGGTTGGCTGGCAGCCGGCGCTGTTGATCCTACCGGTCATGTCGCTGGCTTATCTGTTCTACCGGATTTACCTGACGCGGCTGTCATTGGGCAGTCCTATAGCAGCGGAACGGTAAAATCGGGATTCGGGGGCGGCGCAAGCAAAAGCTGCGCCGCTCACCGGATCGGTGAAAAGGCCAGCGGGCGCAGGATGGCATTGCTGATGTTGGAAACGATCTCGCCGTCCGCCAGCCCCGGTTGCGCGCGCAGCTTCTGCCACTCTGGGTCGTTGCCGAACGCGCTCCACAGCCGGTCGCGTGGGGCCATCCCTTCGAAGGCCAGCATGTAGGTCAGGCTCGGCAGGTTCGCTCCCGCGATGGTTTCGCCGAAGAACACCGGCATCAACCCAAGCCGCTGGAAGATGCCGATCTCGCCTTCGTTAAACATCTGAATCTTCCGGCGGGCGGCCTTCTCGTTGTTCGATTCGTAGGTGCGCAGCTCGAAGATCAGGGGGGGGCGATTAGTGGTGGGCGGAACTACCACCCGCGGCAAGCCGTCCAGCGCGCGTAGCAGCGTATTCTCCATACGGATGTAGCTCAGCTCCGCCATGGAGTTGTATGCGTCGAAGCCCTTGGCAAATTCCTTGTCGGCGGCCAGGCGCTCGGCGGCGGTGGCGAAGGCGTCCGCTGATGGATAGGCAGCCATCACCAGGATCGACGGGCTCCCGTCGCCGATCATGGTGTTGAAGAAGCCCAACGGGCCGATGCCGAGGCGTTGCGCGGCCGGCAGGTAGCATTTGCTCAGGAAGTCGGACGTACGCTGCGTTTGCGCCCCGTTGCGCATGTGGTAATACCGCAGCTCGATGAACGGCGCCTGCGCAGCGGGAACGGCAGGCGCAGCAGCCAGGCCTGCGGAGGCGGCGGTGGTCAAAAAATGGCGGCGGTCAATCACGCCTTACTTATAACAGAGTTCTCGCAACCTACGTACTGATAACTGATAACTGATAACTGATAACTGATAACTGCTCCCTGCTCACTCCCACCGCAGCGCCCGCACGGGATCAATCGCCGTAGCGCGCCGCGCCGGCAGATACCCCGAAAGCACCGCGATCGTCACAATGCCGAACGCCGCGCCCGCCATGGTCAGCAGGTCCGTCGCCTGTACACCGAAAAGCTGCGCCTGCACCAGCCGCGTGGCCGCCCACGCCGCGGCCAGGCCAACCCCCACGCCGACCGCCGCCAGCGTCAGCACCTCCCGCATCACCATGCGCAGCACCGCGTTGCTATCCGCGCCGAGCGCCATGCGGATGCCGATCTCCTTCGTCCGCCGCGCGACCATGAACGCCATCACGCCGTAAAGCCCCAGCGCCGCCAGCAATGTCGCCAGGCACCCGAACACGCTGGAGAGCGTTGCCAGCAGCCGTTGCGTGAACAGCGAGATTTCGATTTGATCATCCAGCGTGCGCAGGTCGTACATAGGCACGGTCGGATCTACTTCGCGCACCACCTGCCGCATGGCGCCAAACGCGCTGGCCGCATCACCCCGCGCGCGCACGTACACGGTCATGCCCTCCACCCAACTGGTCTGCGTGTAGGGGATGTACAACTCGAACGGAATCTCTTCGCGCATGTTTTCGTATTTGGTGTCGCCCACCACGCCGACAATCTCAATTTCCATCTTGGTGCCCGGATCGATTCCCATGCCCACGTGCCTGCCAATCGGGTTGGCCTCGCCGAAATAGCGCGCGGCGAATCTGCGATTGACGATGCCGGTCTTGGGCGCCCCTTCGACATCTTTAATCGTGAAATCCCGGCCCAGCAAAATAGGAATCTTGAGCGTGGTGAAGAAACCCGGCGAGCAGTATTGCATGTGCGGATCGGGCGCCTCGCCTTGCTTGGGCGTGTAGCCCTCGATGGTCACCCAGTTGTCCCATTCGTCGTCCTGAAGCAGCGCGATGACCGCCAGAGTGCTGGCCTCGACGCCGGGGACGGTGTTTAGCCGGTCCGTGAGGCGGCGGTAGTAATCCAGAGTCCAGGGGCGGTCGTAGCGCGCCAGCGTCGGCTCCACGCCGAAGGAAATCAGATCGTGTACGTCGAAACCGGGGTTGACAAATTTCAGGTTCCGCAGACTCTGCAGAAACAGCCCCGCACTCACCAACAGCAGCAGCGAAAGCGACACCTGCGCGATGACCAAACTCTTTCGCAGCCGCACCGAACTCCCAGGCAGGACGGCGGCAGCCTGATCCTTGAGCGTGTTCGCGAGCTGCGGGC
>Ga0073928_10003316_pt1 | contig 25666 bp, 20 predicted proteins | sample PaiPotPPA55metaG_FD_76969 | JGI IMG/M metagenome (GOLD analysis project Ga0073928, IMG submission 76969) | Iron sulfur acid spring bacterial and archeal communities from Banff, Canada, to study Microbial Dark Matter (Phase II) - Paint Pots PPA... ...
CGGGCATCCCAGTCGGGAGGAATGTCGTCGTGCACGGCGGCGGTCACCAGAACTTGCTCCGCATCTGCGGCGACGTTAGCGAGCGCCTGCCTGCGAGCGGTGTCCAGTTCGGCGAACACATCGTCCAACAGCAGCACCGGGTCCCCGCCGTCCACTCGCAGCAGCTCGTATGCGGCCAGCCGCAGCGCCAACGCCATCGACCACGATTCCCCATGGCTGGCAAAGCCTTTCGCAACGTGATCACCCAGTCGCAACTCAAGATCATCGCGGTGCGGGCCCACCAGGCAGATCCCGCGCTCGAGTTCGGCGTCACGGCGCCGGGCCAGCGCATCGAGCAGGGCGGCCTCGAACAGCTCGGCGCTGCCGTTGCCGGCGGCCGCTTCACTCTCCACCACGTCGACGGCGCTGCGATAGTGGATTGAGACCGGTCGCGACGCCGGTGCCAGCAATTGGTAGGCCTTTTCCACCTCAGGGGCGAGCAAGTTGACCAACTCGACGCGCGCGGCGATCAGTTCGGCGCCGTGCGCGGCGAGATGCCCGTCCCACACGTCGAGCGTGTCGAGCACACTGCGATCACCCCGATGGCGTGCGGCTGCCGCGGTTTTCAGCAACGCAGCGCGCTGCCGCAGCACCTTGTCGTAGTCCGCCCGCACCGCAGCGATCCGCGGACGTCGCGTGGTCGCTAGTTCGTCAAGGTAACGACGGCGTTCGCTCGGATCCCCGCGCACCAGCGCCAGATCCTCGGGTGCGAACAGCACGGCGCGCAGCACGCCGAGCACTTCACGGGCCGCCCGGACGGGAGTCCGGTTCAGCCGTGCCTTGTTCGCACGTCCCGCGGTGATTTCCAGGTCGACCGCCAGCTCGCGCCCGTCGTTCACCACGATCGTCGATACCACGGCCCGCTCGGCGCCCGCGCGAATCAACGCCGCGTCCGATGCCACCCGGTGCGACCCGAGTGTCGCCGAATACCACAGCGCCTCAACAAGATTTGTCTTTCCGAAGCCGTTGGGCCCGACGAAGACCGTCCGGCCCGGGTCGAGATCCAGATCGACCCACGGCCAGGACCGGAAATCGGTCAACGTGAGGTGGCGGACGTACACTTAGCCCGACTTACTGATCCTCTGGACGGCGTGCCCACCGAACTGGTTACGCAGCGCCGCCACCGCCTTCATCGTCGGGGAATCGTCCTGTCGCGACAGGAACCGCGCGAACAGCGCGGCCGCGATCGACGGCACCGGAACCCGGAGCCGGATCGCCTCTTCGACTGTCCACCTGCCTTCACCCGAATCCTCGGTGTACCCGCTGATCTGCGTGAATTTCGGATCCTCCTTGAGCGCCTTCGCGAGCAGCTGTTGCAGCCAGGAGCGCACCACGGTGCCGTTGGTCCACGCCTGATACACGGCCTGGGGGTCCTTGACCAGGTCTTCGGCGGCGAGTAGTTCATAGCCTTCGCCGTACGCCGTCATCAGGGCGTATTCCACCCCGTTGTGCACCATCTTCGCGAAATGACCTGCACCGACCGGTCCGGCGTGGACGAACCCGTCCTCACGTGGCCCGGGCGGGCGCAGCGTGTCGAAGATCGGCATCGCGCGTTCGACATCGGCGTCACTGCCCCCGACCATCAGGCCATAACCCTCCTTCAGGCCCCAGATACCGCCGGACACGCCGGCGTCGATGAAGGCTATGCCCTTCTCGCCCAACAGTTTTGCGTGCGGACCGTCCTCCGCGTAGCGCGAGTTACCGCCGTCGATGACCATGTCGCCCGCGCCTAGCTCCACAGCAAGCGCGGCGATTGTGTCATGGGTCACCGGGCCGGACGGCACCATCACCCACACCACCCGTGGAGCGGTAAGCGCCTCCGCCAGCGCCGCCAGTGTCGGCACGTCGGTGACCTCGGGCCGGGGGTCGTACCCGATCACCTCGTGGCCGCCCTCGCGCATGCGTTCCCGCATGTTGAAACCCATTTTGCCAAGACCGACCAGACCCAATTGCATATGCGCGCCTCTTTCGTGGCGGTAGGGCCGGTCAGCCCGGAAGCCGCACCGGCATCAGCAGATAGACGTAATCGGTTTGAGCAGCAGGGAATGGCCCCGTCGCACCGACGCCCCCATCATCCTCACCCGTCGGGCGCAACACCGCGGGACGGCTGGGTGTCGTGAAGCCGAACGTCACACGCTCCGAGTGCAACGAACCCAGACCATCCGTCAGGTAGGTCGGATTGAAAGCGATCGTCAACGGGTCACCCGAGAACGCGACGGGAAGATCCTCTTCTGCGCGGCCGACGTCGTCGGCGCCGGCCGATAGCCGCAACGCATCGTCGGCGAACTCCATCCGCACCTGCGCGCCGCGGTCTGCCACCAGCGCGACGCGCTTGATCGCCTCGGTCAGTTCGGCAACACCGACGGTCGCGATCGCTGTGTGCTCGGCGGGCAACAACTGCCGAAACTTCGGGAACTCGGCGTCGAGCAGGCGGGTGGTACTGCGCTTGCCCTGGCTGCGGATGCCGAGCAAGCCCTCCTTGCCGACCGCCGACCCGGCTCCCAACGACAGATGCACGTCCGCGCCGTCGGCCCCGGCCTTCGCCGCTTCCGCCAACGTCTTGGCGGGCACCAGCACCGCCGCCTCGATATCGGCCGATTCCGTCGACCAGGTCAGCTCGCGGACCGCAAGGCGGAACCGGTCGGTGGCCGCCAAAACCACCTTCTCGCCGGAAATCTCGACGCGGATGCCGGTCAGCATCGGCAACGTGTCATCGCGACCCGCGGCGACGGCCACCTGACCAATGGCCTCGGCGAACAACTCCGACGAAATGACACCCGTGTCCTCGGGCAGCGCAGGCAGCGCAGGATAGTCTTCGACCGCCATGGTGGGCAGCGAGAACCGCGCGCTACCGCAGGTCAACGACACTCTGGTGCCTTCGACGCTGACGTCGACGGGTTTCGCGGCCAACGCCCGGGTGATGTCGGACAGCAACCGACCGGATACCAAAACGCTTCCAGGAGAAGCGATCTCGGCAGCTACCTGCACCTCGGCCGACACTTCGTAGTCGAATCCGGAAATCGTCAACCCGACGTCTGAGCCGGTGAGCAGCACGCCGGCAAGGACGGGCACGGTCGGCCTTGTCGGCAAATTCCTGGCAACCCAGGCCACGGCATCGGCGAAGTCGTCGCGCACTAAACGGAACTTCAAATCGGTGAGACCAACCGTTGTCGTCGCCACGTCCATAGCGTCCCTTCGATCCACACCACAATAAGGTCTAACCAGCGGTTTCTCGGTATCTCACCACGCGTCTGGCCGAGACGTACCGACGACCGTAACGGCTGCCGCTGAACCACCGTAGAGCTTTCCGGCTCAACTTGAAAGCTAATCGATCGGGGTGACATCGCGCGTCGTAAACCGGCTCTGCGCGGAGCGGATCGATGTGTCCCCAGGTGCCTTCTTCTAAGAGGTAACTTCAGAGATATACGAGCAACAGTAATAGGGCCTGTGGACATTGTGGATAAACCGATGTCGACCCAGCGTGGCAAGTGTGTCGGGTTGTGGGCGGATTGTGGACGGTTGGCCACTGCGGCCGGCCGCACTGTGGACGTCAACCGCGTTGTCTGCGAAGCGCCGTGTAATCCGAAGCTTGGTCGCACGTTGTTAACAGTGGCATCCACACCGCATCGGTGTGACAGGTGATACCGACGGTGCGCAAGTTTTTTGGAGAATTTTCGGCGGAAGAGTCGAATTGAGGCTCAGCGCTTGGAGCGCTGGCGGATTCGAGTGGTGAGTTCCTTGACGTGATCGAATACCTCGCGGCGTTCGGCCATTTCGCCGCGAATCTTCTTCTCGGCATACATCACTGTGGTGTGGTCGCGGCCGAACGCCTGGCCGATCTTTGGCAGCGAGAGATCGGTGAGTTCGCGGCACAGATACATTGCGATCTGACGGGACTGCGCCAATGCCCGTGTCTTGCCGGGTCCGCGGAGCTCCTCGATGGTGGTTTCAAAGTACTCGGCGGTGGCCGCCATGATCGCCGCCGCGCTGATCTGCATGGTGCCGGCGTCGGCGATCAGGTCGCGCAGCACGATCTCGGCCAGCGCCCTGTCGATCGGTGTCTTGTTGAGCGAGGCGAACGCGGTGACGCGGATCAACGCACCCTCGAGTTCGCGGATGTTGCGCTCGATGCTGCTGGCGATGAGCTCGAGCACGTCGCCGGGTACGTCGAGGCGGTCCATCTGTGCCTTCTTGCGCAGAATCGCGATGCGGGTCTCGAGTTCAGGTGGCTGGACGTCGGTGATCAGTCCCCACTCGAACCGGGTGCGCAGCCGGTCCTCGAGCGTGGCCAGCTGCTTGGGCGGCCGATCGGAGGAGATGACGATCTGTTTGTTGGCGTTGTGCAGGGTGTTGAAGGTGTGGAAGAACTCCTCCTGGATGCCTTCCTTGCCCTCGATGAACTGGATGTCATCGACCAACAACACATCGATGTCGCGGTAGCTGCGTTTGAACGACGCCTTGCGGTCGTCGCGCAGGGAGTTGATGAAGTCGTTGGTGAACTCTTCGGTGGAGACGTACTTGACGCGCATGCCGGGAAAGAGTCTTTGGGCGTAGTTGCCCGCGGCGTGCAAAAGGTGTGTCTTGCCAAGCCCGGATTCGCCCCAGATGAACAGGGGGTTGTAGGCGCGCGCAGGCGCCTCAGCAATCGCGAGGCTGGCGGCGTGAGCGAACCTGTTGGAGGCCCCGATGACAAACGTGTCGAAGGTGTAGCGGCGATTGAGATTGACCGCGCTGGACTCGCCGGCCGGGGTGTTCTGCGGTCGGTTCGAGAAGTAGGTCGGCCAGCTTTCCTCGGCGCTGGCGAGAGCCTCGGAGTCCTCGTCGACTTCGTCGGCTTCCGCAGTGGCGGGGGTGCTGGTCAACCCGTTCACGGTGACTTCGAGTTCGTCGGCAGCGGGCCCGGCGATTCGGACACCGAGTTCGACCCGCTGGCCGAGCTGACGGCTGAGCGCGGTGATGATCGGCTCGCGCAGATGGCGTTCGATCTCGTTTTGCACAAACGGCGTAGGAACCGACAGCAGGGCAAACCCCTCGGTGATGACAAGCGGCCGAACCAGCTTCAACCACGCCCTTTGCTGAGGGGTCAGGGTGGGGAGGGTGGAATCCCCGTTGACGGTTTCGCCGGTGTCGCAGTCACCGTTGAGTTCGGCAACCACGTTGTTCCAGACGGCGACGAAGGGAGGGTCGGGGTCAGCTGTCAATGACGAGTACCCCCTCGAGGCCGATCTAGAGACGGCCAAATGAACGATGACGAACTGTCCACATAGTTATCCACAGGCTGTGGAGACAGGACGGTCGTCGTCGCTCTGTTGTCTACCGGCGGAGACGCCGCGGGCCGGGGCTCATCACAGTGGTCGTGCGCGCTGTGGGCTCGCGACTGGGGCGGCATCCTCGCTTCGTTGTCTGGCGCCACTCCGTTGTCGGAATGGCATTGCCAGAAGCTAACAGTTTTCTCCTCGGGTGCCAACCGTTCTGCAACATTGTTTCCGGCTTTGATGGCGGGCCCTGAAACTTCGTGACGGCTGTGGCGGGTGTCAACCGTTCGCCGCCGGCGGGGGCTCGCTCGGGCGAGGTTTGACCCAGCGAAATCTCGTCAGTACCCTCGAACAGTCGCCCGCACGTGGCGATACGGCTGCGACCGAGGAACCTCTGGGGACCGCGCCGGTTAGCAAGCGAGACGGACGAGCTTATCAACGGCAACCGCGTCCCCACCGGCATGAGGTTTCATCGGCGGGGGCTGCGGATGCCATACGCAACGAGGAGTGACTGCCGTGGCCAAGGGCAAGCGGACCTTTCAGCCCAACAACCGGCGCCGGGCGCGGGTGCATGGGTTTCGGCTGCGGATGCGCACCCGGGCCGGCCGGGCGGTCGTGTCGAACCGACGCGGCAAGGGTCGCCGCAAGCTGACTGCGTGATTCGACGCGGGATCTAGCGCGGTGCTTCCGGCGCGGTACCGGATGACGCGATCCACGGAATTCGGAGCCACTGTCAATCACGGGGTGCGGGCGGTGCAGCCCGATCTCGTGGTGCACGCGTCGCGGTTATCTGATGGCACTGCGGCCGACGGACCCAGGATCGGGCTGGTCGTTTCTAAATCCGTTGGCAGCGCAGTGCAGCGGCACCGCGTGGCCCGTCGGCTGCGCCACGTGGCACGCACGGTGATCGACGAACTGGACCAGGCGGACCGGGTAGTCATCCGTGCACTGCCGAGCAGCCGGCATGCGATCTCAGCCCGGCTCGAACAGGAACTGCGGACAGCGCTGCGCCGGACCCGGCCGCGAATCGGGGAGCATCGCTGATGGCGTCAGTAACGTCCACGGCCGCGCGCGGCGTGATCTTCCTCATCGAGCTGTACCGCAACACTGTCTCGCCGATGCGACTGCCGTCCTGTCGGTTCAGCCCGACTTGCAGTCAGTACGCGGTCGATGCGCTGCGCGAGTATGGGTTGATCCGGGGCGGCTGGCTGGCGGCGGTGAGGCTGCTCAAGTGCGGGCCATGGCATCGGGGAGGATGGGACCCGATACCCGAGCGCTGCGGTGGCTCGTGTGTGCACGTCATGGAGAACGCACTAGCCGCCGCTGACGATCTGTGGGATACCCCAGCGAAGCAAGGGGAAAGCGAGACCCGTGTTTAATTGGTTCAGCCTCGACATCATCTACTACCCGGTGTCGGCAATTATGTGGGCCTGGTACAAGGCGTTCGGCTTTCTGTTGGGTCCGTCCAACTTCTTCGCCTGGGCGCTGTCGGTGATGTTCCTCGTGTTCACCCTGCGCGCGATCCTCTACAAGCCGTTCGTCCGGCAGATCCGCACGACGCGGCAGATGCAGGAGTTGCAGCCCCAGATCAAGGCGCTGCAGAAGAAGTACGGCAAGGACCGTCAGCGGATGGCGTTGGAGATGCAGAAGCTGCAGCGCGAACACGGGTTCAACCCGATACTCGGCTGTCTGCCGATGCTGGCGCAGATCCCGGTCTTCCTGGGGCTGTATCACGTGCTGCGTTCGTTTAATCGGACGGTGGGCGGTTTCGGTCAACCGAAGTTGTCGGTTGCACTGAACCGCGCTACCGGCAATTACGTGTTCAGTCCGACCGACGTCGGCCACTTCCTGGACGCGAATCTGTTCGGTGCGCCGTTGGGCGCGACCATGATTCAGAAGACTGGCCTCGGCGCGTTCACCGAATTCAACCGCCCGTCGGTGATCGCCGTGGGTGTGCCGTTGATGATCCTGGCCGGCATTGCGACGTACTTCAACAGCCGGGCGTCGGTGGAACGGCAGAGCCCTGAGGCTGCCGCCAACCCCCAGACGGCGATGATGAACAAACTGGCGCTGTACGTGTTCCCACTGGGCGTCGTGCTGGGCGGTCCGTTCCTGCCGCTCGCGATCATCTTCTACTGGGTGTCGAACAACATTTGGACGTTCGCCCAGCAGCACTACGTGTTCGGGAAGATCACCCAAGAGGAAGAGGCGAAGAAGCTCGAGGCCCAGGAGCGGCGGGCGGCCAACGCTCCGCCACCTGGGGCCAAACCGAATCGGCGGCGCAAGGCCCAGACGGGCACCGCGGGGGAGGACGACGCGACGGCCCTCGCGACCGACGGCAACGCGACCGACGGCAACGCGACGGACGGCAACGCGACGGACGCCAGGGCAGGATCGAGCGCTGAGAAGCCGAGTGACGGTAACGCGGGGGGCGACCCCACACCGCGCCCAGGACCGACTCCGCGCCCTGGCGCGCGGCCGAAGAGACGGAAACGTTGAACCGGAACAGTATCCGGTGGATTGAGGGAGAGACAGAGATGACGGACGCCGAAACGACCGAGCGCACCGACGAGTTGGCGGACGAGGAAAACGGGGCGGAGCCTGCGCCGGCGACGATCGAGGGTGATCAGGAAGACCGGTTGGTGGCCGAAGGTGAGATCGCCGGCGACTACCTCGAAGAGTTGTTGGATCTGTTGGACTTCGACGGAGACATCGATCTCGACGTCGAGGGCGACCGCGCGGTGGTAAGCATCGACGGCGGGGGCGACCTGACCAAGCTGGTCGGCCGCAAGGGAGAGGTGCTCGACGCGCTCCAGGAACTGACCCGGCTGGCCGTCCATCAGAAGACCGGTGAGCGCAGCCGGCTGATGCTCGACATCGGTCGCTGGCGCCGGCGCCGGCGCGACGAGTTGGCTGCAGTGGGCGACAAGGTGGCACGCCGAGTGCTGGAGACCGGTGAGCGAGAAGAGCTCGTGCCGATGACGCCGTTCGAGCGCAAGATCGTGCACGACGCGGTCGCCGCCGTAGACGGTGTGCACAGCGAGAGCGAGGGCGTGGAGCCGTCGCGGCGCGTCATTGTCCTGCTTGACTGACGACAGAGTTACACCGATGTAGTTCGTGGTGCGACCGCCCGTCGGGCCCGCGAGATCCGGAGGATGTTTCACGTGAAACATGTGGAAGTGTCCTCGGCACCGCGAGCCGCCGAGGTCCTCTTCGGATCCGCGGTGGAACGCGCCCAGCGGTACGCGGAGATATTGGCGGGAGCCGGCGTGGAACGGGGGCTGCTCGGACCGCGCGAGGTGGACCGGTTGTGGGACCGCCACATATTAAATAGCGTCGCGGTCGCGGAACTGCTGGGTGTCAACGACCGGATTGCCGACATCGGTAGTGGAGCGGGCCTGCCCGGGATACCGTTGGCGTTGGCCCGGCCCGACCTTCGGCTAACGCTCATCGAACCACTTCTTCGCCGCAGCGAGTTCCTGCGCGAGGTGGTCGACGATCTCGGTCTCGAGATCACGATCGTTCGAGGACGGGCCGAGGATCGATCGGTGCAACAGCAAGTGGGGGAGATGGACGCGGTTGTCTCGAGGGCGGTGGCATCCCTGGACAAGCTGACGAAGTGGAGCGTGCCGCTGCTCCGCCCCGACGGTCGGATGGTTGCGATCAAGGGCGAGCGCGCGGAGGAAGAGATCAATGAGCACCGGCGTGTGATGGCGTCGCTCGGTGCGGTCGATGTAAGGGTGATGAGATGTGGCGCGGACTACTTGGATCCACCCGCGACCGCGGTCGTGGCGCGGCGCAACCCACCGAGTCGGGTAGTCGGCCGGTCGCCACGAACGGGCAGGAGAAGAGGATGAGTCCGGTTCCCGAGGGCGCGCCCACGCGCGGGGTAGCGCCCCCCGACGCAACGCAGCACCCCGATGTTTCACGTGAAACATGGACCGCGGCGCCGCCGGAATCGTGGCCCGACGACGCCGAGCTCGACACCCCGATCGGAGCCGAGGCGGAGCGCGCGGTGCGTCTGATGCAGGCGGCCCAGGGGCACCTGCCGCGGCCCGAACGCCAGCGGGTCTTCACGATCGCCAATCAGAAGGGCGGCGTCGGCAAGACGACGACCGCCGTCAATGTCGCAGCGGCGCTGGCGCTGCAAGGCCTGCGCACTCTGGTGATCGATCTCGACCCGCAGGGGAATGCGAGCACGGCGCTCGGGATCGAACACCGCCCCGGCACGCCGTCGTCCTACGAAGTCCTGATCGGCGAGATCCCCTTGCAGGAGGCGATACAACGCAGCCCGCACAGCGAGCGGCTGTTCTGTGTGCCGGCAACAATCGATCTCGCCGGCGCCGAGATCGAATTGGTCAGCATGGTCGCGCGCGAAGGACGGCTGCGCAGCGCGCTCGCGGAACTCAAGAACTTCGACTTCGACTACGTCTTCATCGACTGTCCGCCGTCGCTGGGGCTGCTGACAATCAACGCACTCGTCGCCGCACCCGAGGTGTTGATCCCGATCCAGTGCGAGTACTACGCACTCGAGGGAGTGGGGCAGCTGCTGCGGAACATCGAGATGGTCAAGTCGCACCTCAATCCCGAGCTGAACGTGTCGACCGTCGTACTCACGATGTACGACGGCCGCACCAAGCTGGCCGACCAGGTCGCCGCCGATGTGCGGTCGCACTTCGGCGACAAGGTGCTGCGGACCGTCATACCGCGCAGCGTCAAGGTGTCCGAGGCGCCGGGGTACGGCATGACGATCCTCGACTACGACCCCGGTTCGCGTGGGGCGCTGAGCTATCTGGACGCGAGCCGGGAACTCGCGGAGCGGCAATGAGCGCTTGTGCGAAGAGCAGATGACACGATGAGCGCCAACGCGAGCCGGGAACTCGCGGAGTCACGATGAGCGCTTGCGCGAAGAGCAGATGACACGATGAGCGGACGACAATGCACAGCACAGGGACTAGCCCGATGAATCGCTTCGCCGACAGGAGACGTCGATGAGCCAACCGACACGTAAGCGAAGTGGCCTCGGCCGAGGCCTCGCGTCCCTCATCCCCACCGGCCCCACCGACGGCGACGCGGGCTCGTTCGGACACCGGATGGGGGACGCGGCCGCCGACGTGGTGATCGGTGGACAGCCGGTCGCGGACGCCGTCGACATGGGTGCCGTCTACCGCGAGATCGACCCGTCGGTCATCGACCCGAACCCGCGACAGCCCCGCCAGGTCTTCGATGAGGAAGCGCTCGCCGAGCTTGTTCACTCCATCCGCGAGTTCGGCCTCATGCAGCCGATCGTTGTGCGCGCGGTGCCGGCGACGCCGCCTGGTGCGCCGCGATATCAGCTCGTCATGGGGGAGAGGCGCTGGCGTGCGGCCCAGCAGGCCGGCATGGCGACCATCCCAGCGATCGTGCGGGAGACCGCCGACGACAGCATGCTGCGCGACGCTCTGCTGGAAAACATCCACCGCGCGCAGCTGAACCCGTTGGAAGAGGCGGCCGCGTATCAACAGCTGCTCGACGAGTTCGGGGTTACCCACGACGAACTCGCCGCCCGCATCGGGCGGTCCCGCCCGCTGATCACCAACATGATCCGGCTACTGCGGCTGCCGATCGCGGTGCAGCGCCGGGTGGCGGCGGGCGTGCTATCGGCCGGCCATGCCCGCGCTCTGCTGTCTCTCAATGGTGGGCCCGAGCAGCAGGAGGAGCTGGCGGCCCGCATCGTCGCCGAGGGCCTGTCGGTGCGCGCCACCGAAGAGGCGGTGACGTTGGCGAACCGCGACAACACCGCGCCGCCGTCGGCACCGCGCCGCAAGCCGATTCACATGCCGGGTCTGCAGGACGTTGCTGAACAGCTGTCCACAGCCTTCGATACACGCGTCACCGTCAGCCTCGGCAAACGCAAGGGCAAGATCGTGGTGGAGTTCGGGTCGGTCGAAGACCTGCAACGGATAGTTGATCTCATGACCTCGTCGAACGGCTGACCTACCACACGCGGTAATTACGTCACTGTGACACGGACCGCCCAAACAGTATGTTCCCACGCCTCTGAAAAAGGAAAATCCATGTGCAGCAACGGTATTGGAGCGACGGGCGGTGGCAGGTGAACGAACCCCGCGAAAGCGGGCCTTCCGCGTCGCGCCCTTCTATCCTGGAGTGGCGGCCGTTCATTTCAGCACCGTGTAGAACTCTGGGAGTTTAGTGGCAACGCGAATCACGCCCCTGCGGCTCGAAGCGTTCGAGCAACTGCCCAAGCACGCACGCCGGTGCGTGTACTGGGAGGTGGATCCGTCGACCTTGCGCGCCGACGATCACCTAAGCGATCCCGAATTCGAGAAGGAAGCCTGGCTGTCCATGGTCATGCTCGAGTGGGGCTCGTGCGGTCAGATGGCGGTGCACTGCCGAGACAGCGAGGCGAGAGCCGACGACGACGAGGACCCGGCGATGCCGATCGGTGCCGGGGACTATCCATGCCTGGGGTACGCGTTCTACGCGCCGCCGGGTGCGGTGCCGCGGGCGCGCCGGTTCCCCACCGGGCCGGTGAGCGCTGACGCGGTCCTGCTCACCTCGCTCGGCGTCGAATCCGGCCACGATGCAGAGGGCATATCACGGCACCTGATTGCGTCGGTGGTCGGTGATCTCGTGCGCCGCGGCGTGCGGGCGCTCGAAGCGTTCGGGCATACCGCAGAGGTGACCGAACTGCTTGATCCCCGGATGGTGTCGCCCGAATTGCGGCCGGTCGTCGAGGTGCTCGGGGACTGCTCGGTGGACCAGTGTGTGCTGGACGCCGACCTGTTGCAGGACGCCGGGTTCGTCGTCGTGACACACCACCGGTACTTCCCGCGGCTGCGCCTCGAGCTCGAGCAGGGGTTGGGCTGGAAGGCCGGCGTCGAGGCGGCGCTGGAGCGCTTGCTGGAAACCGCGCAGCTAGAACAGCCGGTCGGTGCCGGCGTCGGCCCCTGTTCCTAACCGGTCGGTGCCGCCCTGTTCCTAGGCGGTGCCGTTTTGGGCCCCTGTTCCTAACCGGAGCCATTGTGGGCCCTTAGCCGGTTTACGTCGGGCTGACGCGACCGGCCTGCTCGACAGACAGTTCGTGAGCCAGCAGTTCGGCGAAAGTAAAGGTGCCGGTTGGCCGGTCGTTCTTGCCAAGCAGGTACAGCCGCTTGACGGCGGCAAGGATGCCTTCGGCGATCGAGTCCCGGGTCTGGGTCAACACCAGCATGTCCCGGTCACGCGGATTGGTAATGTAGCCCACGTCGACCTGTACGGTGGGCATCCTGGTCAGCCGCAGCAGGTCCCAGGTCCGCCCGTGGGTACGGCAGTCCCGTAAACTGGTGCGCGCCACCACTTCTCGCTGAATGAAGTCGGCCAGATTGTGTCCGATGGTCGACACCGACCCGTGTGAGTTGCCGAAGTGGAACGACGCCACACCGTTGGCGGCCGGGCTGGCCTGGGTGGCGCAGCGCAGGCTGATCATCAAATCGGCGCCGACGGTATTGGCCGTCGCGGCGCGTTCGGCATCGGACGGGGCACGGTTGACCGGCCGCGACAAGAACGTCTCCATGCCGATGGCAGTCATCCGGCCTTCCAGCCGACTGGCCAAGTCCCACAGGATGTCTGCCTCGCCGATGGGCCCCGCCGGGCCGTTCATGATCAGGCCGTGATCGCCGCCACCACGGCCGGGATCAATGATGATCCGCTTGCCCGACAGCCGAGGCCCGGAGCGGCGAACCAGCTCCTCTTCGCGGATGGCGTGCGGAGAGCCGCCGGTGACCCGCGAACCCAGAAAGTACAAGGAGCGCAACGTTTCCGGACCGCAGATACCGTCGGGATACAGTCCGTACTCACGCTGGTAGGACATCAGCGCATTGTGCGTCTGCAGACCGAAATGGCCGTCAACCAGCCCGGTGTAGAAGCCGATGTCCTGCAACCGGGCCTGCAGCGTCGCGACGTCGTCGCCGTACATCGGCGCACCGAACTGGTGATTGAGGGTGCGTGCCCCCAACCGGTACGAAGCTTCTTTCAGCGCACGGAAAGTCGCCTCCCCGACGATGCCGTCGACCAGCAATCCGCGGTGCTGCTGAAACGCGCGCACGGCGTGATCGAGTTCGTCGTCGAACACATCAACGGCGACGTGCTTACCGGTGGTCAGGTCGTCTTCCTGGCACTCGGTCAGCCCCAGCGCCGCCAGTGCCGCCCGGATCTCGGTTACCGCACCCCCGCGGTCACCGCGACTCAGACTCGACATACCAGGCCTTTCGGTCACGGATGTCAGCGGGCCAATGGCGCTGACGAAGCAAAGACAGGCTAGACAGCATTGTCGCAGACCGTTCCCACTTTCGAGAAAACCCCAGGCGGGTGTCCGATCCGCGGATCGCGGCGTTAGACCACGTCAGCGAGCTCGCGCAGCAGCGCGGCCTTGCCCTTCGCCCCGACGATCCGCTTCACCGGAGCGCCGTCCTTGAACAGGATCATTGTCGGGATCGACACCACCTGGAAGTCGCGCGCGGTGGCGGGGTTCGCGTCGACGTCGAGCTTGGCCACCGTCAGCGCGCCGGCCTTCTCGTTGGCGATCTCCTCGAGCACCGGGGCGACCATCTTGCACGGCCCGCACCAGGTGGCCCAGAAGTCCACCAGCACCGGAGTGCTGCTCGACAGCACGTCGTCGGAGAACGAGTCGTCCGTTACGGCGACAGTGGCGCTGGTCCCGGTCATTGCTGTGCTCCAATCAAAGAGGTGTCATCGGTTGTGGCGGAAGCTGTTTCAGTCAGCCAGTGTTCGGCGTCGATTGAGGCCGAACAGCCGGTGCCCGCCGCGGTGATGGCCTGGCGGTAGGTGTGGTCGACCAGGTCGCCCGCGGCGAACACACCCTCAACCGAAGTGCTGGTGGTGCGGCCGTCGACCACCACATAGCCCTCAGGATCCAGCTCGACTTGGCCGCGAACGAGTTCCGAGCGGGGGTCGTGGCCGATCGCGACGAACACACCGGTGACGGCCAACTCGGACTCCTCACCGGTGACCGCGTCGCGCAGCCGCACACCGGTCACCTGGGGATCGCCCTCGATCGCGACCACCTGGGTGTTGGTGAGGAACCTGATCTTCTCGTTGGCGCGGGCGCGCTCCAGCATGATTCTGGAGGCGCGGAACTCGTTGCGGCGGTGGATGAGCGTGACGCTGCGGGCGAACCGGGTCAGGAAGGTGGCCTCCTCCATCGCCGAGTCGCCGCCGCCGACCACCGCGATGTCCTGATCGCGGAAGAAGAATCCGTCGCAGGTGGCGCAGGTGCTCACGCCCATCCCGATCAGTGCTTCCTCACCGGGCACGCCAAGATGCCTGGCGGCCGCACCCATCGCGAGGATGACGGCGCGCGCCTGATAAGTCTGGTCGCCGACGGTGACGGACTTGACGGACCCGTTGAGCGAGACCGTGTCGACGTCCTCCATCCGCAGATCCGCGCCGAACCGCAGCGCCTGCTCACGCATCTCGTCCATCAATTCGGGGCCGGTGATGCCCTCGCGGAAGCCGGGGTAGTTCTCCACCTCGGTGGTAGTCATCAGCGCACCGCCGTACTGGGTGCCCTCGAACACCAGCGGTTTGAGCTGGGCGCGGGCCGCGTAGACGGCTGCCGTATAGCCGGCCGGCCCTGAGCCGATGACGATGACGTCATGAACGATGGGTGAGGAAGTCATACGAGCCTTTCTGCCGTATCACATCGGCACGGGTACAAACACCAGCGTATGCCCGGGTGTTCCCCGCGGCCTGCAGGACAGATTACGGGCGGGTGACCAGTGTGTTGGCCAGCAGCCCGGTGTGAGCTGAATTGCAGTCCGGCGCCACGACCAGCGCGACCAGCGTCCTGGGCGTGTCGGCGGCCAGCACCAGGAGCACCCCGGCCCGCCCTTGCATGTCAACCGGTCGCGCGCCCAGCACCGGCGTCGCCGCCGAGTAGCCCAGCCCGGACAGACAGGACGCACGCCGCTGCGGGTCCGCCAGCGGCCCGTAGTCCGGGCTGTGTGACAGCAGGCCGACGATCTGCGGATCCGACATTCGGACGTCGCTGGCCGAACGCGACACGGTGATGCTCTCGGCGGCCGGCCCCGCAGGGCGGGTCGGCGCGGGGTCATGCACCAGCGTCACCGCGCCCACGACAACGCCGACGACCGCGGCTCCGACCCCGGCCATTAGACCGGCGACCTGCCACCGTGGCGTGTGCCGGACCGAGTGCGCGGGTTCACGGGCCGGCCGCTCGCTGCGATGCGCCGCCGAGTGCGCGGCCTCGTGGCCCCCGCTGTCATTCATCGCCGCCCCGCCGGTTGTGCCGCGCCCTGACGCAAGCCAGTCTCCACCACGACCTGTTCGCCGGCCGCTGCCGCGCCGGCGTTGACCTGTTCGCCGGCCGCTGCCGCGCCGGCGTTGACCTGTTCGCCGGCCGCTGCCGCGCCGGCGTTGAAGTAACGTCCCACGGTCGCTGAGTAGCCCTGCATGCCGGCCGCAGCCACCCCGGCCGTCAGGACGCGGACTTGAGCGTGATCTCGGCGATGTCGGACCGGCTCTGGCCGTTGACATTGCCCAGCGTCGAAACCCAGACCAGCACATTCGACGTGGGCGACGCGTTGTCCACCTTGATCGTGTTCGGGCCTGGCTTGAGCGTGGTGGCCGGCGTCAGCACCGTCGTGTCGTTCAGTGACGCCGGGGTCGGGGTCTGCGACGAGCGGATCTCCACCGCGGTGCCGGTGCTGTCCAGGAGGATGGTGACCTCGCCCAGCTTGGTGGGCTGCGGCAGCTGGAGCATCAGCCCGACCCCGTTCTTGAAATTCGGGAACGGCACAGCATCCGTGTAGGTGTCGATAGGCCATGCGGTCGCGGGATTGCCGTCGATGGCCAGCCCAGCCTGATCAGGCGCGTCGGGCTCGCCCTCGGGTGAAAACACCGTCGCCCGAACGGGTTTCACCATTTTGCCGCTGCCCGATGCAGTCGCCGACGACGACGAGGACGGCCCGTTCAGGCCCAGCTGGTCGCCGCCAAGGCCACCGCCAACGTTACCGAAGATCCGGCTCAGCACAGAAGCCAGCACGATCAACGCGACGAGGATGATCACGCCGCCTACGCCGAGCCCGATCATCAGCGCCTTGCGGCGGCGCGCCCTGGTCTCAGGGTCGCCGGTCGGCGCACCTTGGAACCGCGGCGGGACCTCGGGCTCGTCGACCGGCGAGATCACCTCGGTGCGGTCGGCGACCGCGGTCGCCTGCTGCAGCAGGTTCAGCAGGGTAGGGGCGCTGCGGATGCCGCCACCCTGCTGGACCGCCCTGGCGGCTGCGGCCGAGATCTGGAACGGAATGTCGCGGTTGACGGCCCGCGGTTCGATCGGCTGACCTGCCGCGTCGAGTTCGGCGGGGGCCAACCCGCTGCGAACCCCGGACTCCGGCAGCGGCCATCGGTTGATCAGCAACGCGTAGAGCGCGGCACCGATGCCGCGAATGTCGTTTTCCGGCGTGGCGTCGGGCAGCGTCGCCGGGAACGCGAGCGCCACGTCACCCTCGATGCTCACCCGCACCCGGCTGGGATGGTCGATCGACAGCGCGACGCCCGAGCGGTGGGCGGCCTCGGCCGCCGCGGCCAGCGATTGGATGGCGCGGGCCCCGCCGATCGGTGACGGTGACGTATCGGCCACCTCGGGTAGCGAGCCGCCGCGGATCCACTCCGAGACCACAAGCCCGCCGGAGCCGGTGCTGGTCACGTCGAGGACCCGCGCGACACCGGGCACGTCAAGGCGGCTCAGCTTCAGCGTGCGAGACAGGATCGCCTGCACCTGCTCGTCGGGCAGCGTCGCGTCCGGGTCGACGAAGGTCAGCGCCACTTGCCGGTCAAGCGCGGTGTCAAGCGCCTGCCAGAACTGCAGGTTGGGCGGGCCGCCATGGAAGACCAGCAGACGGTAACGGCCGCCGCCGATGGAAGCGCCCGGTATGAGGTGGACATCCTCATCGGAGGTGGCGGCCTCGATCGGCGGTTCCCGCGGCGGGTCGAACGCGATGGGCTCACGGGACGGATCGCCGCCGTAGTCGGCGGGCGGGCGGCCCGAAACCGGCATCGGAGCGGTGCCGTTGGCCGCCTCGGGAAACGCCTTGGCCGCCCCGGGAACCGCCTCGGGAACCGCCCCCGGAAACGCCGCCGGAACCGCCCCGGGATACGCCTCGGGAAACGCCGCCGGAACCGCCCCGGGAAACTCCCCCGGAACCGCCCCGGGAACCGCCCCCGGAACCGCCTCGGGAAACGCAGCTGTGCGCTCCGGCATGTCGTGCTTGAATTCGTCGGCGGCCACATCGGGCAGGAACTCGTCGGCCGAAGGGCGCGGGATCTTGGTCGTGGCGGTGAAGTCAGGGCCGGAGGCGGCGCCGGTCGGTTGGTCGTCGGTCACCGCTGGTCCCGTCCTCATCCAGTCCCCGGCAACGCTGGCCGGAGGTCCGCGCCGGGCGGCCGCCGGAAATTGACGGTGGCGTGACGCGAACAAATTCCTCTGATCAGCGTACGGGAGGGGGCGGCCAGGGCGCTGCCGGTCGGGCAGGGCGGTCGGCGGTACGGCTATCGTCGCGCGGCGGCCAACGCGCCGGCCAACGCTGCGACCAACGCGGCCGCCAACGCGGCCGCCAAGGCTGCTGCCAAGGCGGCGGCCGAGGCGGCGCCGCACGGCAGCCAGCGCGACCTGCGCGTCGGGCACCCGGGCGGCCAACATGACCCCGGCGATGATCGGCGTCATGATCAGGCCGAGCAAAACCAGCCGCAGCAAGGAACCGGCCCCGCCCCAGTTGCGGGTCAGCGACTCGAGTCCGAGAAGCCGGTCGACGACGTGGGCGACGAGGCCGGCGATCAGCGACGCGGCGATCGTCACCAGAATGGTGCGCACCACCGCAAGGCTGATCAGCCGCCCGCCGGGGGGATTGAGGCTGGCGCGCAACAGGAAGTAGCCCACCGCAGCCCCGGACAGGAAACCCAGACCGTTGGCCAGCCCGAGATAGCCCGCCACCAACTCGTGGTCGTCGGTCAGGTAGGGCGCGGTCAGTGAAGCGGCGATCTTCACCGCGGTGATCACGACGATCAGCAGGATCGGCGTCCACGGCTGCTCGCGGGCGTAGAACACCCGAAGTTGAAGCAGCACAAGGGCATACGGGATCAGCGTGAAGGCCGACAACGTGATCGCCATGCCGAGGTAGCCGGCGTCGACTTCGCCGAAGTTGCCGTAGGCGAACAGCGCGCTGCCGATCGCGGGACCGCCGACGGTCATCATCGCGACGATCGGTATCAGCGTGACCATCGTGAGTCGGGTCGCCAGCGAGAGGTCGGCCAGTACCCCCGGCATGTCGTCGGCCGCGGCGTTGCGGCTCAGTCGCGGCATCACCACCGTCAGCACCGTCACGCCGATGATGCCGAACGGCAGCATCAGCACCAGCCAGGTGTAGTTGTAGATCGCCGGGCCGGAAGCGGCTGCGCCACTGGCGATCCGGTTGCCGACGATCAGCCCGATCTGGCTGATCACCACGTAAAGCACCATGGCCAAGGCCATCATGCCGAACTTCTTGAGCCGATCGTCGACGCCCCACAGCGGACGCAAGCTGATCCGTTCGCGGCGAATTGCGACGAGCAGCACCGCCACCTGGGTCACCGTTCCCAACGTCATGCCGATCCCGAGCACCAAAAGTTTCGGGTTACCCATCCGCACCGGATCCGCCGAAAGCTCCCCCGGGACAAGCAGATACACCGCCAGTGTGGTGATGGCGACGATGTTGTTGCAGACCGGAGCCCAGGCGGGCGGCCCGAACACGTTGCGGGTGTTGAGGATTGCCATGAACACCGACGACAAGCCGTAGAACAAGACCTGCGGCAGAAGAAGGTAAGCAAACGCAGTGGTAAGCGAGCGGTTCACGGCGGGATCGTGGCCAAGCATCAATCCCGCCAACAGTGGGGCAGACGCCACCGCCAACACCGTGGTGACGAGCAGCAGCGTGGTGGCAAGGGTGACCAGGCGGCGCACGAACATGGTGCCGCCGTCCGGGTCGTCGCGCTCGGCGCGCGCCAGCACCGGCACGAAGATCGCCGTGAACGTCGCCTCCAACACAAGGGCGGCGATCAGGTTGGGTAGTTGATAAGCCACCGAGAAGGCACTTGACAGCGCCGCACCCAGGATCGTGGCGAGCAGCACGATGCGCGCGAAGCCGGTGATGCGGCTGACCAGCGTCGCGAACGCCATGCCCCACGACCGGGAGACCACAGCCGCGTCGGACAGTTCCGGGCGTCCGGCCCGCCGTCGAGGTGCCGGGCCGCGGGGCAGCCGGGGTGGGGGCGGGGGCACGCGGCGCGGCGCGGGGTCGCCAGGGGCGAGGGGGCGCGCGGGGTACTGGCGCGGCGGGACTCTGTTGGACGGTGGCGGCTGCGGTGGACGCGGTCCGCCTGCGGTGGTCACCGTTCACCGCCGGTTGAACCGGCCAGACCTTCCCTGCCGGTTGAACCGGCGGGCTCATCCGCGCCGGCCGACCTGCTCATGGCGCGCGGCGGCTCGTCGGCGTCCTTCGCGTAGGCGATCGCGACGTCGATGGGATCCAGCCGGTCGAGGTCGGCCCGGTCCGGCTGCCCGCGGAACCGGTGCCACAGCCGTCGCCCGGCGAGCAGGACCAGCACTGCACCCGCCGAGAGCGTAATGAAGAACAGCACCTTGCCGTAGGCGTTCGAATGCACCGAGAGCCGCACCGGCTCGCCCAGCGGCAGGCCGTCGGCGGTGCGCAGCGCGACATCCACCGCGACGCGCTGCGTGAAGTGCACCTCGATCGGCACCTTGAGCGGGAGATAGCCCGGCGGCAGCTCGATCACACCCATATCGGTCGCCGACATCCCGGGTGGAGCATCGATCTGCAGCCGGACCCGGATCGGCACCGGAAGGTTGTTGCGCAGAGCCAGCGGCAGCGGGCTGTGCTCGGTGGCCAGCGTGTAGGAGCCGCCGGGATTGACGATGGTGACCGCGCCGAACAGGTCGTCGACGGTCTTGCCGACGATCGTAAGGCGCTGCTGGGCCAGGCCGTTGCGGGAGTCCGGCGGCACTGACTGACTCAGGGCTCGCAGCGAGTCCTCGCGCAGCGGCGCGGTGTACTGCGAACTGGTCAGCCCGGTCCGCTCGTCGGTGGTCAGCGCCGAGGTCAGTCCCCATAGCCGCCCGGTCACCGACGCGATGCCAGACACGACGCCATCGTCGAAGCGGCCGCGCGGGTTGCCCAACGCGCCGTCGGGCGGCGGGGCAAGGTCCTGTGGTGGCACGGCGTTGGCCTCGGCGATCACCGCGGGAAGCGGCCGCGCCACGGCCAGCCCAGCATGAATGGTGGATGCCACCGCTGTGAGTATCGCCCGCGCATCGTCTGCCTGCAGGCTCCAGGCCGGCGGCGGCGCCAGGATCTGGGTGCGCGGCTCGGTGTCGGAGTGTAGCCCACGCCACAGCAGCGAGCCGACCGCGTCCTGGCGGCGGGCCACCGCCGAATCGTGTTTGACCGGGATGTCCAGCGACGGGTCCAGATACGACGGCGCCGTCGGATCGGTGCCCGCGCCTGCCAGCGCGGCGCCGACGGACGGGTCGAACGGCGCGGCCACCAGCTGAGGGGTGTACCGCAGCGGCCGGACGTCGGCGGTCGACGCCGCACCCGTGGCGGAGTCCTGCGCGGCGATATTCGCGGCGCCGATCGCCACCGTCGGACCCTGCGCCGACAACAACTCGACCGCGGGACCGGTCAGCGGGCCGTCGCCGACGAGGCTGGCGCCGCGGGTCGACTTGATACCAAGAATCTGGTCGACGATGTCGCCTGCGCCGTTGGTGGCAATCGCACTCAGACCCGCGTCGCCGACCCGCTGCAGCGCGTCGAGGTCGGCCTGCGAGTACGTCGTCGGTGCCACGCACATCCGCTGCGCCAGCGTCTTGAGCCGATTGAGCCAACCGACCGCCGCATCCTGGCCTGCACCCGGATGCGTCGGTGTGGCCGGCCCGGCGTCGGGGGCGTCGTTGACGACGTAGCCGCCCGTCATCGCGTTGACGGTGACCAGCAGGTCGGGGTCGACGGCCAGGCATATCGCATTGCGCACCTCGCCGGCGGGGTCCACCGGCGGGCTGGTCGCGAAGTCGACCGTGGATAGCAACGTGTCGAGCCTGCCGCCGGGCGCCAGCGACGTCGCCAGGTCGTCGTCGATCAACCGCACGGGTGAGGTGCCGCCCGGCGCGCCTGCCGCCAGCCGCGGCCGGTCCGCGATCGGCCACAGCACGGTCAGTCGAACGGGTTTGGAGGTGTCGGGGGGCACCACCGAAGTCAGCGTGTCGGCCGCGGAGTCGGCCGCCGGCTCGGGCGGCACACCGAGAACCGGAAGCAGGAAGCGGGCGTCGTCGAGGCGGGCGGGCGTGCCGTAGTCGGGCGTGCCGTTGACGTTGACCATCACCGGGTACACGCCGGGCTCTTCGATGTGCAGCGACGACAGTTCGGCAGACCGCAGCGGATAGGCAAGGGAGAACGGCACATTTTGTCCGCGGTCCAACTCCGGCGCGACGGTGATGAAGTCCGCGACGGCCTCGTACTGGTCGACATTGCCGGTGAGGTTGGTGCGCAGACCGGCCGACGAGTCGACGGCGGCGGCGTGCTCGAGGCGCACCACCACGTCGCGGACGGGTCGGTCGCCGACGTTGAGTATCGATCCGGTGACGGTGACGATCGGCTCGCTGGTGGTGGTGACCACCTCGGGGCTGACGTGGTCGATGCGGACCTGCAGGAACGGCACCGACCCGGGCTCACCCGCGGCGGCGTGGGGAATGGCGGGGCCTGAACTGGGGGCGGCGATCAGCGTCAGCAGCGCGAGGGCGGCGAGCAGACGTGCCACCGCCGCCCGGGTCGCCGCGGCCGTCCTCACGGCCCTTGACCGCAACCGTTCGTCCGGCGAGATGGCTGTTCGTCGGGACGACGGTTACGGGTATGCGAGTGCGTCTGGGCGCGCCGCCGCGGCGAGGTCTGCGGCAGTGGCGGCAGTGCGGCGGGCCCGTCTGCATGCAGCTTGTCGATCAGCTCTCCGGCGACCTCGGCGAGCCGGCGTTCGTCGGCGTAGGCCAGCCGCGACGGCAAGTCCTTGAGAGGCACCCACGCCACCTCACTGACTTCGACGTCTTCGTCGGAGAGTTCGCCGCCGAGGAACCGCATTAAATAGTGGTGCACGGTCTTGTGCACGCGGCGACCCTCGGTGACGAACCAGTAGTCGATGCTGCCGAGCGCGGCCAGCACACTGCCCTGGATGCCGGTCTCCTCGGCGACCTCGCGGATCGCGGTCTGTTCAGCGGTTTCGCCGAGTTCGATGTGGCCCTTTGGCAGCGACCACAGCATCCGGCCGCGCCGGTCGATGCGCCCGATCAATGCGGCGAGCTGGCTTTCCTTGGGTCCGTCGATGCCGTCGATGACCAGCCCGCCCGCCGAGGTTTCATGCACCGTGCGCAGCCGATCGGCGGGCCGGCGTTGGCGGGACTTCTGCGGCTTGGTCTGACCGCTGGATTCGTCCTTCTTGGCGGGCACCGCGTTGTGGTTGCGGGGCAGTGCCCCCAATTCGGTGGATTCAGGCGGGCCTGCCGCGCGTCGGCCGCGGCGCCTCCCCCGGCGTCGTCGTGGTTTGGCCTGCTCGCCGTCCGACACCCAAGCGATAGTAGCTGCCACAAAGATTCGTTCCCCCCGCACTCACCGGTCGTGACAGAGCCGTTGCACATTAGGCTGTCCGAACGTGGCCGATTCAGCTGCTGATGCGGGACTGCTCGCCGCTGCCCAGGTGGCGCTAAACCGCCACGGCGCTGTGCTGCGCGATCTCGGCGGCGTGTTCGCTGATGCGGGCCACGAGTTGTACCTGGTCGGCGGCAGCGTGCGCGACGCGCTGCTGGGCCGCCTGGGCACTGACCTGGATTTCACCACCGATGCGCGGCCCGAGCAGATCCAGAAGTTGCTGCGGTCGTGGGCCGACGCGTTGTGGGACACCGGCATCGAATTCGGCACGGTCGGCGTCGGCAAAGACGGCCACCGCTTGGAGATCACCACCTTCCGCGCCGACACCTATGACCAGGTTTCGCGCAATCCGCAGGTGCGTTTCGGCGACCGCCTCGACGACGATCTGGTGCGTCGCGACTTCACCGCCAACGCGATGGCGGTGCGCATCACACCCGACGGTCCCGACGAATTCCTCGATCCCCTAGGCGGTTTGGCTGCGCTGCGGGCCAGAGTGCTGGACACGCCGTCGTCGCCGGAGGTGTCGTTCGGCGACGATCCGCTGCGGATGTTGCGTGCCGCGCGGTTCGTCTCCCAGCTCGAATTCACCGTGGCGCCCCGGGTGCTCTCGGCGCTGCTGGACATGGCGTCGCAACTGGGCCGCATCACGGTCGAGCGGGTGGCTGCCGAACTGGACAAGCTGCTGTTGGGCGCGGACCCGGTCGCGGGCATCGATCTGATGGTGCAGAGCGGCATGGGCGAGGTGGTGCTTCCTGAGGTCGGCGCGATGCGGATGGCCATCGACGAACACCATCAGCACAAGGACGTCTACTGGCATTCGCTGACGGTGGTGCGCCAGGCCATCGAGCTCGAGGACGAGGGCCCCGATCTGGTGCTGCGGTGGGCGGCGCTGCTGCATGACATCGGCAAGCCGGCCACCCGCAAGCACGAGCCCGACGGTGGGGTGAGCTTTCATCACCACGAGGTCGTCGGGGCGAAGATGGTCCGCAAACGGATGCGGGCGCTGCGCTACTCCAAGCAGATGACCGACGACGTGTCCCAGCTGGTGTACCTGCACCTGCGGTTCCACGGGTACGGCGACGGCAGGTGGACCGATTCGGCGGTGCGGCGCTACGTCACCGACGCCGGGCCGTTGTTGCCGAAGCTGCACAAGCTGGTGCGCGCCGATTGCACGACCCGCAACAGCCGCCGTGCGGCCCGGCTGCAGGCCAACTACGACGACCTGGAGCAGCGAATCGCCGAGCTGGCCGAGAAAGAAGACCTCGCACGGGTGCGCCCCGATCTGGACGGCAATGAGATCATGGCGATCCTCGGCATCAGCGCCGGACCCGAAGTGGGCGAGGCGTGGCGGTATCTGAAGGAGTTGCGCCTTGACCGCGGTCCGCTGAGCCACGACGAGGCCGTCGATGAGCTGATGACGTGGTGGCGCGACTACGGGAAAAGATAGGATTCAACGCCACCGCCCAGGCCGCCGCCGAGCCTTGTCGCCGCCGAGCCCGGGCGCCGGGAGCTAGCCGCGGCCGGGCCCCGGCGGTCCGGCGAACGCCTGCGCGATCGTCAACCACTTCTCGGCGTCGTCGCCGATCGCCTCGACGTCCAGGACCGCCCGCGGCCGCCGCTGGGTGACCAGCATGCAGAAGTCCTCGGCCGACCCGGTGACCCGCGCAGCGGCGTCTTCGGGGCCCCACGTCCATGTCGAGCCGTCGGGCGCACCCAGCTCGACGCGGAACTGTCCCGCTGGCGGTGTGAGCCCGTGCAGAGCGAACGCGAAGTCGCGGGTGCGCACGCCGATGTGCGCGATCGATCGAAGCCGCGCCGTTGCGGGGCGCTTCACCCCGAGGGTGTCGGCGACGTCAAGGCCGTGCGCCCAGGTTTCCATCAGGCGAGCGGTGGCCATCGACGCGGCGCTCATCGGCGGGCCGAACCACGGCAGCTTGCGGCCGTCGGCGACGGCCAGCAGTTCGTCGTGCAGCAGCGCCCGGGTGCGGCGCCACTCGGCCAGCAGACGATTCGGCGGCAGCCCAGCCAACTCATCGGCGCCCGCGTCGACGAACCCCGCCGGATCCTTGGCGGCCTGCGCCAGCACCGCGGCGAAGCCGGCCTCGTCGGTGACCGCGGTGAGCGCGACGCGATCTGTCCACAGCAGGTGCGCGATCTGATGCGCGATCCGCCATCCGGGGGCGGGGGTGGCTTCGGCCCACCCGTCGGCGGGCAGGTCGGCGACGATGCCGTCGAGGTCGTCGCTTTCCGCACGCAGATCGGCCACCATCGGCCCCGCTGTCGACATGCCGGTCACCTTAGCCGGGTGGCTGCGCGCGGCGGCCGACGCTGGCGTGCACGGCCAGCCCGGCGAGGTAAACGGCCACCCCGGCAAGGCCTAGTGCAGGGTCGTAACCGTCGGCCGGAATCACCGTCGCCGCCAACGTGATCGCGATGATGAATGACATCCAGAACAGCGAGTCCTGGACCGTGAACACGTGCCCGCGCAGGGCGTCGTCGACGTCGATCTGCATCGCGGTGTCCGCGGACAGCTTCACCACCTGTCCGGCCGCTCCGAGCAGGAACCCGCACAGCACCATCACGGGAAGCTGTAATCCCGAACCGCAC
>Ga0073928_10003317_pt1 | contig 25661 bp, 19 predicted proteins | sample PaiPotPPA55metaG_FD_76969 | JGI IMG/M metagenome (GOLD analysis project Ga0073928, IMG submission 76969) | Iron sulfur acid spring bacterial and archeal communities from Banff, Canada, to study Microbial Dark Matter (Phase II) - Paint Pots PPA... ...
GCACTCATCGGTAAGTAATGTGCCTCGATCAGGACTGCATGGCGTAAAGTGCGGCGTAACGGCCGCCCTTGCGCAGCAGGTCCTCATGGGTGCCGTCTTCGGTGACACGTCCGCGCTCGATGGTCAGGATACGGTCGGCGACCCGCACCGCCATCAGCCGATGCGCGATGATGAAGACGGTGCGGCCCTTCACGATCTGGCGCATGTTGTCGTGGATGATCTTCTCGCTCTCATAGTCGAGCGCGCTGGTCGCCTCGTCGAAGATCAGGATGCGCGGATTGGTGACCAGCGCGCGCGCGATCGCGATGCGCTGCCGCTGGCCGCCGGAAAGCGTGCTGCCGCGTTCCCCGATCATGGTGTCGTAAGCGTCAGGCAATTCCAGGATGAAATCGTGCGCACCGGCGAGGCGCGCTGCGGCGATGACGTCCTCGCTCGGCATCCCCGGATTGGCAAGCGCGATATTGTCCCGCACGGTCGCGTTGAACAGGACGTTGTCCTGCATGACGACGCCGATCTGCCGGCGCAGCCAGGAACTGTCGACCTGGGCGAGGTCGACACCGTCGACAAACACCCGGCCGCTTTCCGGCACATAGAGCCGCTCGATCAATTTCGCAAAAGTGCTTTTGCCCGAACCGGAGGAGCCGACGATGCCCACCACCTGGCCGGCGGCGATGTCGAGCGTGACGTCTCTTAGAATTTCCGGCCCGTCGATGCGGTAGCGGAAGGTGACGTGTTCGAACCGAATGTCGCCGATCAGCGCGGGCAGGGCCGCCTTGGTCGCATTGTAGGAGGGCTCGACCGGCGTGTTGAGGATATCGCCGAGCCGGGCAATCGAGAGCCGGGCCTGATGAAAGTCCTGCCACAGCCCGGCAAGCCGCAATACCGGCGCACTGACGCGGCCCGCCAGCATGTTGAAGGCAACGAATTCGCCGACGGTGAGCGAGCCCTGGATCACGGCCTTGGCGCCGAAGAACAGAATGGCGGCCATCACCATCTTGTTGATGAACTGGATCGCCTGGCTGCCGACATTGCCGAGGTTGAGAACGCGAAAGCTCGCGCTGACGTAGCCGGCGAGCTGCTCTTCCCAGCGGCGCTGCACCTGGGGCTCGACTGCCATCACCTTCAGCGTTTCGATGCCCGATACGCTCTCGACCAAAAATGCCTGGTTCTCCGCGCCGCGCTTGAATTTTTCGTCGAGCCGGGCGCGGAACAGCGGCGTCATGCCGGCGGAGACCGCGACATAGAACGGCAGGCTCGCGACCACGACCCAGGTCAGAAACGGCGAATACAGGAACATGACAGCGAAAAACACCACCGTGAAGAACGCGTCGATCACGAGCGTCAGCGCCGAACCGGTCAGGAAGTTGCGGATATTTTCCAATTCGCGGACCCGGGCAACGGAGTCGCCGACACGCCGGGCCTGGAAATAGGCGGACGGCAGCGCCAATAAATGGCGAAACAGCCGCGCGCCCAGCTCGACATCGATACGATTGGTGGTGTGGGCGAACAGATAGGTCCGCAACATTCCAAGCAACGTCTCGAAAGCCGATATCGCGACGAGGCCGATGATCAGCACGTCGAGCGTGCTCTCGCTGTGATGCACCAGCGTTTTGTCGATCACGACCTGGAAGAACAGCGGCGAAATCAGCGCGAACAGTTGCAGGAAAAATGAAAACAGAAACACTTCGCCGATCAGGCGGCGATATTTATGGATCGCGGTCGCGAACCACGAGATGCCGAAGCGCTTGGTGAGATCGCTTAAATTGGCGCGCCGTGCCATGAGGACGATGCGGCCGTCCCAGCGTTCCTCGAACGCCGCGCGGGTCAGCATCTCCGGCCGTCCGACCGAGGGGTCGGACACCAGAACCTGATCGCCGGACGCCTTGCCGATCAGCAGGAAGCCGCCATTGCCAAGGCAGCCGATCGCGGGCAGCGGGCTCGCCGCCAGCCGCGCCCATCCGGTTTTGACGACACGCGCCTTCAACCCGAAATCCTTCGCGCAGCGAAGCATTTCGGTGAGTCCGATCGCGGTACCGCCGAAGCGGTGAATGATCTGATCCGGTTCCGCTGCGACGCCCTGAAAGCGCATCAGCATCACCAGCGCGGCGAGGCCGGTATCGACCGGCCTTGTGTTTATGTCATGCATCTGGTCCTCGGCTACGGGCCGGCCTGCGGACAAGCTCGTTTCCGGGCCGGCCCGAATTTCAGGAGATCGCCGTGCCGGCCCGAAGGTCGGCACGGCTCGATCGAATGATCAACTGTGAGGGATCGCCAGATTTTGGTGCTGGTTATGTGCGTCGGCTATGACAAGGCCGGCGACCTGGCCTGGCGGCGTCGTGAAGGACGACGCCATGGCGTGGCTGAGCATCGACGCCTGGTCGGCGAGGGATGCCATGGCTTTGCCGCCCTTGTCGGCGACCTCGGGCGGCGGATCGGCGGTGAAGCTGACGCCGTGCGGGGAGGAGAAGTTGAAGCCCGGGGCGTTGTCGGCCGATAGCAGCGCCGTGAAGGCGCCGGTGGTCGGATCGACCTGGCCGAACGCCTTCAGGCTTCCAACGGAAGCATAGTAGTCGTTGGTGTTGAGGCCCGTGGCGTGGAACGAGTAGACCTTATTGGTCGCGGTATCCGTCAGCGTGAAGGTGCCTGAGGTGGCATCCGGCTTGATGACGTCGTCGAGGCCTGCATTGCCGGCGGTGACACCCGCGACCGGTGTGAACGATACCGACTGCTGCGCGGTACCGGCCTTGCTGATGTCGATGATAGTGCCATCGTTACCGCTGGTCAGCAGCAGGTCGCCGTTCGGCGCCATCTTCAGCGAGTCCGGGTCATTCAGCGGCACCGTTTCGATCTTCCCGGTCACGGTATCGAGGCCGGTGGTGCCGAAGGTGAGCACCGTCTTGGTGGTGAGCAGGCCGGCCGGGTGATCACCCTGCATCAACTGCACCAGCACCGGGTCTCCGGGATTGACCGGGTTGGTGTAGCTCAAGAACACCTTGTTGCCCTCGAACACGACGTCGTCGTAGCCGCGGCTCGCCGAGGAGTTGGCATAACTGAGCGGGTCGGAGACGGTGTGTGTCTTCGGATCGATCAGGGTCAGGGTCGGATTGCCGTCCTGATTTTGCAGCGCCCAGAGCTCTCCGGTGACGGGATTGACCTTCAACCCGTCGACTGATCCGGTCAGCGAATAGGAAAATTCGATGTGGCCGGCCTTGTCGTACTGAACGATCGTGCTGGAGCCGCCGGCACCGGTCGAATCCGCACCGTTGCCATATTCGATGAAGGTGAAGCCGTCACCGGTCGCAATCGAGTCGGGTTGGCTGGAGCCATCGGTCGGCGCATCGAAGGTCTTGATCGCACCGATCTGCGGCGAGGGGGCCGCGTTCTTGTCGGGAATGAACGCGACGCCGTGCGGCGAGCCGAACGTGAAGCCCGGCGCATCGCTGGCGGAGACCAGCGCGGTGAACCTGCCGGTATTCTCGTCGACCTGGCCGAAGGCGCCCAGGGAAGCGACCGAGGCGTAATAGGCGTTGGGGTCGAGGCCTGACATATGCACCGACAGCACACGGCCGTCCGTCGCATCCGAGATCAGGAACGTGCCGGAGGTGGCGGTCGGTTTGATGACGTCGTCGAGCCCGGCATTGCCGATTGACGTGGTCGGAATGCCCTGGATCGGGGTGAAGGCGATCGCCTGCTTTGATGTGCCGGGGTTCTGGATGTCGATGATAGAGCCGTCGGCGGCGCTGGAGAAGATCAGGTCGCCGTTGGCAGCAAGCTTTAGCGAATCTGGATCGGTTTGCGGCACCAGCTCCATCTTGCCGGTCACGGTGTCATAACCCATCGCGCCGTCGAGCAGCACAGGGGTGGTTTGGAGCAATTGGCCGGGTTTCGGGTCCGGACCGTTCAAGAGTTTGACGATGGTCGGATCGCCGTTGCCGGTCGGGTTGGTATAGCTGAGGAACACATTCTTGCCGTCGAACACGACGTCGTCATAGCCGCGCGTCGTCGAGGTGTTGGCGTAGTCGAAATGCGCCGTGACCTGTTGCGTCTTGGGATCGATCAGCGACAGCGACGCGCGGCCGTCCTGGTTCTGCAGCGCCCAGACCATCCCGGTGTCTGGATTGTATTTCAAGCCGTCGACCGAGCCTTCGATCGCGTAGGCATGCACGAAGTTGCCTGACTTGTCGTACTGGATGATCGTGCTCTGGCCGGGAATGGCCCCCGTCGAGTCGACGTTGTTGCCATATTCGACGAACACGTAGTTGCCGGCGACGGCGATCGAGTCGAGCCCGCTGACGCCGTTCGGTGTGCTGCCGAAGGTCTTGACGGAATCGACATGGGCCTGCGGCGGCGCGTTTTTGTCGGGCACGAACACAATGCCGTGCGGCGAGGCAAAGCTGATGTCGCCGGCGTTTGCCGTAGTGACCAGCGGGGTGAAGACACCGGTGGTCGGATCGACCTGGCCGAACGCCTTCAGGCTTCCGACCGAGGCATAATAGTCGTTAACGTTGAGGCCGGTCGCGTGGAACGAGTAGATTTTGTTGGTTGCGGTATCGGTCAGGTAGAACGTACCCGCTGTGGCGCTCGGCTTGATGACGTCGTCGAGGCCGGCATTGTTTTTGGTCACGCCCTTGATGTTGGTAAACGAGACCGTCTGGCCCGCCGTTCCGGCATTGTGGACATCGATGATGGTGCCATCGTTACCGCTGGTCAGGATCAGATCGCCGTTGGCGGCGAGCTTCATCGAGTCGGGATCGGAGAGCGGCACGGTCTCGATCTTGCCGGTCACGGTGTCAAAGCCGGTGGCGCCATCGGACAGGATCGTCGAGGTCAGTAGCGGGCTACTCGGGTGGTCGCCGTTGAGAAGCTCTACCAGGACCGGAGCGCCGGCGCCGTTCGGGTTGGTGTAGCTAAAAAACACCTTGCTGCCCTTGAAGACGACATCGTCGTAGCCGCTGGTGGGCGACGGATTGACGAAGCTCAGAGGGCCGGTGACCTTGTGGCTTTTCGGATCAATCAGCGTAATCGTCGAGTTGCCGTCCTGGTTCTGCAGCGCCCAGATCTGGCCGGTGGCGGGGTTTAATTTCAGCCCGTCGATTGAACCCGCAATGGTGTAGGTATGCTCGATATTGCCGGCTTTGTCGTACTGTATGATCGTGCTCGAACCGCCGGCGCCGGTGGTGTCCGCGCCGTTGCCATATTCGACAAAGAACGTGCCGTCCGCCGTCGTGATGGAGTCGGGAGCACTGTCGCCGTTCGGCGCCGCTGCGAAAGTCTTGACGATACCCACAGAAGCCATTTTTAGATCCTCCTTGTGATTGGCCAGAGGCGCGCAAATGACACGGGGTGGACGACGACCGTGTGACGCTGAGCCGAATGAAAATTCGGCAAAAATGAGAAGCTGGGAACTCTTCCAAGAAAATAAAAATTCGAAGCAAGGAACTATTTTTGCAATGGCGGAATCGCCGCGATCTGTCCCTCTCACCGGGATGCGCCGGGCGTTGAAAATTTATGGTTTGCGGAGACGGCATCGAGCCGCAAAAATCCAATCAGCGGCGGCCGGCTCTTACTGTGTTTGTAAGCAACACGCCGAGACAACCGAACAGCAAGATCGCGCCGGCCGCCGATGAGAAGCCCAGCGCGGCCGTTACCCCGGCAAGTGCGACGACCGCTACGATTGCGAGCGCCAGTGCGCCATCGTCGACGAATAACCCGGCCAGTTCGCGCAACACATCGGTGAGCACGCTCATGGCAAAGCCTCCGTCCTCGGGCGGCGCGCCATGACGACCGCTGCCGCGCTGACAGCCAAAAACAGCGCTACGAATGCGACGATGGCGAGATCCGCACCCGGCCAGTCCACGCCGAGACCTTCGCCGGTCCAGAACACGCCAAACGCCGACAGCATCACGCCGACCGCGAATTTGAGCATGTTTTCCGGAACCCGTGCCAGCGGCCGATGCACGATGAGGCCGACGCAAGCAACCAGGAGGCAGGCGGCAATTGCGCCTGCGCTTGCCGGCAACAGCATCCCGCGGCCCGCGCTGAGCGCGATCACGATGAACACCACTTCAAGTCCTTCGAGCAACACTGCCTTGAAGCTTGCAAGCGAAGCTAGCCAATCGAGCCGCGCCTCGTGGCGACGGGCTTGGTCGCGCAGTTCGGCGGTCCCGGCCGCGAACGCGGTCGCTTCATCGTGAAGCGGGATAATTCCGGCCGAGCGCAGAATGGCCTTGCGCAGCCAGCGCATGCCGAACAGCAGGAGCAGGATTCCGATCACGAGCTGCAGGAGATGCAGCGGAACGCGATTGAGCAAAGGGCCGAGCGCGACGACAATAAGCGCCAGCACCACCAGGCCCGCGAATGCACCAAGCCCGGCCGGCCGCCAGCCGCGTACGGTGGCGACCGCGAGCACGATGGTCAGAGCTTCGACCGCCTCGACCAACGAGGCCAGGAACGCGGCCAGCATCGCCGGCCAAATCACTGCCAAACTGCCTGTCACGCGATGTCTCCCGGCCGGGCTTGCGAAAGAACCATTCGCCCCCGTTGTTTGAACGAGGTCCAATAATATGCGCCCATCGTCATCAGCAGTACACCTGCGATGCCGGCGAAAACCTGAACCCAGAGTGCGTTCAGGCTTAGCTCGATCGCGGCATGGGCGCAAAACGAAAGAACGATTCCGATGCAGAATACTTTCAGCGAATTCTGACCGCATTTGATCAGCGGCATCAGCGCCCGCCATCGCAGGATCGGTGATTCCGCAGCCATGAACCGCGTGACGACAACGGTCAGCGCCAGGAGATGCACGATCCGGTAAGGCGCGAGATTGGTCTTGTCGTTGGGGTCGAACGGCGCCAACAACCAGGCCGGAAGAAGTCCGTCCGGCTGATGTGATTGCAGCGTCATTGTCACCACGAAGGAAAAGGCAAGGTAGGCGATCGCAAGCCAGAACATGGTGCGTGCTCTAACGATCGATTGAATCGCTTGGGTACCGCCAACGGCGATCCAGGCGCCCAGGAAAAACAGCAATTGCCAGGCGAACGGGTTGAAATACCAAACCCCTACGCGAGACGTGGGCAGATTCCAGCCAAAATGCCTCGCGGCGACATACACCACCGTCGACCCCATCAAGATCAGCGTTGGCTTGCGAACCATCAGCCACAGCGCCGGCGCAAAAGTCCCCAACAACAGGATATAGAGCGGAAGTACGTCCAGATTGACGGGCCGGTATCGCAAAGCCAGGATCTGAAAGAATTCCCAAAGCGGCTTTCTGATGAAAGCTGAGACATTGAACACATCCAGATCGTTGGGGTCGTCAATGCCCCGCGAGACCGACGCCACAACGGCGATATAAACGATCACCACGATGATGTGCGCGGCATAAAGTTGCAAAGCGCGCCTTAGCAGTCTCAAGGAGGCTGCAAAATAACCCCGCTCGATCATTACTCTTCCGAAGACGAAAGCGGCGGTGTAGCCCGATATGAATACGAACAGGTCGGCGGCGTCGCTGAAACCGTAATTCCGGATTGTCGCCCAGCTCAGCACCTCGTGTGGAATGTGATCCAGGAAGATCGCCCAATTCGCCAGGCCGCGGAACAGGTCGAGCCTGAGGTCTCGGCCGACCGGCGGAAGATGGGCGCAAACCCGCATCGCGCGCCCTCTGATTACCGCGCCGTTGTCGCGGACGATGCCAGTGCGGCTGAAGGCGGCGTTACGGCGGCGACGCGAACCGTGTCGCCCGCCGCGAGCGTTTCCGGGGGATTATCGATGATCCGGTCCGACGGCGACAGGCCGGCAATGACTTCCACACTGTCGCCGAGATCGCGGCCCAGCTGCACGTTCTTGAGGACGACCTTGTCATTGCCGTCGAGGGTCGCGATCTGCGTGCCTTGGTTGCCGGTCACCAGCGCGGTGGATGGAATTCTCATCAGATTGCCGTCAGTCGGGATTTCGAAGTGCACATTGCAGTAACTCCCGGCGAAAAACTTGCCGGCCGCATTATCCGCCTGGAGCTCGACCTGCATGCTGTGCGACGTCGCGTTCATGGCCCTCGAAATATGCGTGAGCGTCGCATCGAATTTCACGCCAGGATATTGCGGCATTTCAAAAGTCGCTTTCAGGCCCGGCTTGAGCCCGGCTGAGAACGCTTGCGGCACCTGCACGAAAATGCGAACCCGATGCAAATCGGATACCTCGAACAGCGGCTGACCTGACCCTCCCGAGTTGATCAATTGCCCGAGCTCCACATTGCGGATGGTCACGACACCGTCAAAGGGCGCGGCGAGCGTCTTGAACGATTGCATGGCCTCGAGCTGCCGGACATTTGCTTCATTCGCGTCGACGACGGCCTCTTTCGCCTTGGCGTCGGCTGTGGTCTGGTCCGCGAGCTGCTGGGCGACGACCTCCTTTTTCACCAGGATGTTGTTCCGGTCGGCGTTGAGTGACGCAATTTGCAGATTGGCCCTCACGCTTGCCAATGTTGCTTTCGCTTGACTGAGCTGCTGATCAAGATCGGGAGCATCGATGGTGGCCAGGACTTGCCCGGATTTAACGGATGATCCGATGTCGTGGTCCCAGCCCTTCACGTAACCATTCACGCGCGCGAAGATCTCCGCTTTGTTGAAGGGTTGAATATTGCCGGGCAGCGTCAGCGTTTGAGTTGGGCTGCCGGGAAGGGGCTGAGCGAGCGCGACGGTTGGTGTGACCTGCGTGTTGGTCCACTGCACCACTTCTTGCTTGCTCTGGGCGCGGCCTATAAGGCCATAGCCGACCACGACGCCGGCAAGGATAACCGCGGCAGTGGCTGCCGTCACGAGGCTCCGCCGGCTCGGGGGCTTGATGTCTTCCGTGGGCATTTCGTTCTCCGGTCAATGCGACGATGCGGTTACGGCGTCTGCCTGATTTGCAGTGCCCTGCTGGCGGCTGTGCACCAGGCTGAAGATCGTTGGCACCAGGAATAGCGTGGCGCAGGTGGCAAATATCAGTCCGCCGATCACCGCGCGCCCCAGCGGCGCATTCTGTCCGGGTTCTATTGCCATCGGTACCATGCCAATGACCATCGCAAGAGCCGTCATCAGCACGGGGCGAAATCGCGCGACGCCCGCTTCGAATGCCGCCGCCATGGAATTCGCTCCGGCCGCCATCCGTTCGCGGGCAAAACTGGTCACCAAGATGCTGTTGGCGGTCGCCACACCCATGCACATGATGGCGCCGGTCAGCGCGGGAACCGAAAGCGTTGTCCCGGTCCCGAACAGAGCCCAGACGATGCCGGCCAATGCAATTGGCAGCGCCATGATGATGACGAAGGGATCGGCCCAGGATTGAAAGTTGATGACGATCAAGAGGTAGATCAGAACGATCGCCGCCGCGAGACCGACGAAGAGCTGCTGATAGGCGCTGGTCATCGTGCTCACTTGACCTCGTAACGCAACGCTCGCCCCCCTGGGGAGATCTTTTGCGGTGTGGTGGATCACTTTTTGAATGTCCGATGCGATGGCCCCGAGATCGCGCCCCTGCGGCGTCGCGAAAATGTCGATTACCGGTTGGACATTGTAGTGCGAGACGACGGCGTTGCTGTTCCTCCGCTCGACCTTCGCCAGGCCGCCAAGGAGCTGGGTATTGGTACCGGCGGAAGTCACCGGAATGTTTTTCAAGCCTGTCATGCTGTCGATATTGCGCTGCGGGGTCTGGACCGAGACCGCGTAGGACACGCCGTTGGCCGGGTTCAGCCAATAGGTCGGGGCTGACTGCGAGCTTCCCGACAGAGTGGTCAGCATCGCGGTGGCCACGTCCTTTTCGGTGAGGCCCACAAGCGAGGTCAGCGAACGATCGACATTGACGTCAAGGGTCGGCTGCTGAAACGCCTGCTGGATGCGCGCATCGGCGATTCCCGGGATCTGCCTGATCTTAGTCAACACCGCATTTGCATACTTCCGATCAGCAGCAAGGTCCTTGCCGGCGACCTGCAGGTCGATTGGAGCCGGCACTCCGAAGTTCAGGACCTGGCTGACGATGTCGGCTGGAAGGAACGCGAAGCTCGTGCCGGGAAATTGCTGCGGCAGCTTGACCCGCATCGTCTTGATGTAGTCGTCGGTCGGCGCATGATTGGGCTTGAGACTTATCAGGATGTCGGCGTCTCCAACGCCGATGGTGCCGGAGTTATTGTAGGCCATATTGATGCCGCTGACGGACAGCCCAATATTACTCACGATGCCGCCGAGTTCCTTGGGCGGAATGACGCCTTGAATGGCCGCGCTGACGCGGTCGGTCAGGCCGGTCGCCTCTTCGATCCGCGTGCCCGTCGGCGCACGGATATGAAGCTTTATCTGGCCCCCGTCCACCGTCGGGAAAAAGTCCTGGCCGAGATAAGGCGCAAGACCGAACGACAGGAGGCTGAAGCCCAGAAATCCCGCGATCACCTTGATCCGGTGACGCAGACAGAGCTGCAGCAAGCCCAGATAGTTTTTGCGGAGACTCTCGAAATGGCGCTCGAAACCGTGCTGGAAGCGCACCAGCGGATTGCGGCTGGCTCTCGGGCGACCAGCATCATGCGACGAGCCGTGTACGGGTTGATTACGCAGAAGATAATTTGCCAGCGTCGGCACCAACGTCTGCGACAGCACATAGGAAGCGGCCAGCGCGAGCATCACCGCCTCCGCGAGCGGCCGAAATAGGTAACCGGCGACGCCGCCGAGCCCGAACATCGGCACGAAAGCGATGCAAATGCAGAGCAGCGATACTGTCGCCGGCCCCACGATCTGCAGCGCGCCGTCGACAATGGCCGGCTCGATCTGCTTGCCTCGCTCAAGATGCGAATTGATGTTTTCGATAGTGACGGTCGCGTCGTCGACCAGAATTCCCACCGCGAGCGCGAGCCCACCAAGCGTCATGACGTTGATCGTCTCGCCCAACAGCGAAAGGCCCGTCAGCGCGGCCAGAATCGCGAGCGGGATTGAGACCGTAATGATGAGGGTCGAGCGCCAGCTTCCAAGGAACAGCAGTATCATCATCCCCGTCAGCACCGCCGCGATCACGCCTTCCCTGACGACGCTGGACACGGCGTCGGTTACGAAGCCCGACTGATCGCCTACCGCGGTCAGCTTCAGGCTGCTCGGAAGCGTCTGCGCAACCGAAGGCAACAAGCCCTTGACGCTGTTGATGATGTCGAGGGTTGAGCTTGCGCCCGTCTTCATGATGGTCAGCAGCACCGCGCTGGCGCCGTTGACGTGAACGGCATTGGTCTGCGGTGGGCTGCCGTCATGCACGTAGGCAACGTCACGCATATAGATGACGGTGCCATTAACGTTCTTGATCGGGAGGTCGTTGAAGGCTTCGATCGCTGACGGCGAGCCGTTCAAGTTGACGGTGTATTCGTAGGAGCCGATCTTCTCGGTTCCGACCGGCGTGATCAGGTTCTGCAGCGAAAGCGCGTTGATGACGTCGTTCGCGGAAACGCCATATTGATGCAGGGCCTGCTGATTGAGGTCGGCCTGGACCTGGCGCACCTTGCCGCCGAAGGGAAGTGGCAGGGAAGCACCCGGAACGGGAGCCAGGGCCGGACGGATGAAATTCAGCGCCGAGTCGAAGATCTGGGTTTCCGACATCTGGTTGCTTGAAAGGGCAAGCTGCAGAATAGGCACGCTCGAGGCATTGAAGCTCAGGATCAACGGCGGCGTGATGCCCGGCGGCATCTGCTTCAGCACGGTTTGCGACATGCCGTTGACCTGCGCCAGCGCGGCATTGATGTTCACGGTCGGCTGAAAGAAGATCTTGATAATCCCGTAATTTACCATCGACTGGGATTCGATATGCTCGATGTCGTTGACGGCATTGGGCAGCGACCGCTCATAGAACGTGACGATACGGCCGGCCATGTCGTCGGCAGGCAGCCCCGTGTAGCTGAAAACCACGCTGACGACGGGGATGTTGATGTTCGGGAAGATGTCGGTTGGCGTGCGCAGGGCTGACGCCGTGCCAAAAATCAGGATCAGCACCGCCATGACGATGAACGTATATGGCCGTCTCAGGGCGAGCCGAACTATTCCGACCATCGCGTTCTCCTATGCGGAACGACGTGCGCTCTATCTAGCTGCCGATCATTAGAACCGACTTAGCGCCGCGCTTTCGCGTTCCATCACCGAACGTCGTTCGCGCATCCGGTGAAGCGCGGGCTGTTCCAGGCGACAAGTCGGAATCTAGCATTGAGTTTCGCATGCGGAAAATGCATTCTCGTTATTCGGACATGTCTGATTTGAATGATGCCCCGGAGGTTGCGATCGCTTGAGCAAGACGGCCCCCAAATTAGGCGCCATCGACCTGAACCTGCTGGTGGTGTTCGACGCCATCATGCGGGACCGATCCGTGACGCGAGCAGGGCAGCGGCTAAATCTTAGTCAGCCCGCCATGAGCCATGCGCTGACCCGGCTGCGCCACATGCTGAAAGACGAATTGTTCGTGCGCAGCCCGAACGGGATGATGCCGACGCCGCGGGCCGAACAGCTTGCGACGCCGATCCGGATGGCGTTGGAGGGGCTGCAACAGTCGCTGGAACCGATTCAGTTCGACCCGGCAAAGGCGACCACAACGTTCCGACTGGGCGTGGACAACTATGCCGCGATCGTTCTGGTCGCGCCGATCGCTGCGCATGTTTCCAGGGTTGCTCCCGGGGTAACGCTGGATTTCCGGCCGAGCGGCACGCTAAACGTTCCCGAACTGCTCGATCGAAGCGAACTGCATCTGGCGATCGGCCCGCACGGTGGCCACGGCGAGCGATTTTCGCTCAGGCGGTTGCTGCAGGATCAATTCGTTGTCGTGTATCGCAAGGGTCATCCGGCAGCGAAAGCGCGCGAAATCTCGACGGAAAAGCTCGCCAGTCTTCCGCAACTGGAAATCTCGTCCGCCCAATTCGGTCCTGAGTTCGTCGAGGTCAGCCCTGGACGGTCAAAGTCTGCCCCAAGACCCGCAATGCGCGCGCCATTCTTGTCGGCGCCGCAGATTCTCGCGACATCGGACCTGGTCTCGGTTCTTCCGCTCCATGTCGCCAGGAACCTGACGAGGTCGCATCACCTCGTCTTCCGCAGGCTGTCGCGTTCGCCAAAGCCGATCGAAGCAACCATGATGTGGCTTCGTCGGCTTGACAACCAGCCGGCGCATGCGTGGCTGCGCGATGTGATTGGCTATGTTACACAGGGCTTACATTCCGCCTGACGGTTCGCGCAAGGTGCAGGCCATCGCGCTTTGGCTCACCGTTAGTTTACCGTCGAGACTTCATCGTCGCCGAATATTCCGATTGCGTCGGTGTCCCATACCCGAGGGCGAGGGCACTGAAGGAGGGATGCATGGCGCGGAAATTGATGTTGGCTCTGTTGGCGTTGGCGGCGATGGGGCTGGTTCAGCCGAACGTTGCGTCGGCTCATGGCGGCGGTCACGGCGGCGGTGGTGGTGGTGGTTTCCACGGTGGCGGTGGTGGCGGCTTCCATGGCGGCGGCGGCGGTTTCCACGGTGGCGGTTTCCATGGCGGCGCCGGCGGTTTCCACGGTGGCTTTAGCAGATTCCATGGCGGTGGTTTCCACGGAGGTGGCTTTCACAGTTTTGCGTTCCGCGGTGGTGGCTTCCATGAGTTTCATCACGGCTTTCATCGGCGCGCGTTCATCGGAGTTGGCTTCGCCCCCTATGGCTATTACGACGACTATCCGTACTATGACGAAGGCTGCTACATCGTCCGTCACCGCGTGTTGACGCGTCACGGCTGGCGGTTACGCCCGGTGCAGGTTTGCGGATGAGCTTGTTTGCCTGGTTAGCACCGCCGGGCATAGCCGTCCGAAGGACGGCGTCGCTCGGCACATAGCCGTCCGAAGGACGGCGTCGCTTCCGCTCGCCTATGGCCCCGGCGGTTCTAGGCTGACGCGGTGAACAGCGCCATCGCCCGCCAGCGCTCCAGCCATGGTCGTGGATGAACGATGGTCTTGAGCCGGCTTTCCCAGCGGCCGGGATGATAGGTTTCGATGGCCACGCGCCAGGCGTCGCCGTCGTTCCATTCGATGCTGAGCACCCGCTCGCACCGCCCCGCAGCCTCGCGCGGGGCGTCGACGGTGAGCAGCAGGGGCGAGCGGTGCGGATGGTAGGCAACCGTCAAGCCATCGCGCTCGGCGACCAGAAATGCCGCGGGATTGTGTTGCGGGCGGCCGTGCTTTCTGACGAGCCTTATCGCCAGTGCCCGCGCCTCGTAGAGTTTGGGCGCCCAGTCCGGATCATCGGTCAAGATTTTCATGCCGCGTCCCGAAATTATTGCGGTCGTCGCGGATCATTTTAGGCGGAATTCATGTCAAAAAATAGCAGCAAGCCTCGCGATAGTTCCGGGGCCAGCCGTTATTCCCTAGCGATGCCGCCGTTTGCCAGGCACAGCCTTGCGCCACGGTTTGAACGAAGCTAGAGACGGACAAAGAGCTTGCGGAACTGGGAGGTCAGCGGTCCGCCATGAAGGATTTTGCCGGAAAGATCGCTGTGATCACAGGCGGCGGCACAGGCATGGGGCGCGAATTGGCGCGCCAACTGGTCGCCGAAGGCTGCAATGTCGCGATGTGCGACGTCTCGGCGGAGGCCATGGCCGAAACCAAGCAGCTTTGCGAGGTCGAAAAGCTGCCGCAGGGCCTGCGCGTCACCACGCATGTCGCCGACGTGTCGATCGAGGACCAGCTAAAGCGCTTCCACGATGAAATCGCAGAGCAGCAGGCGACCGACAAAATTCATCTGTTGTTCAACAATGCCGGCATCGGCGGCGGCGGCAGCCTGTTCACCAATACCAGGGAACAGTGGGAAAAGACCTTCAATATCTGCTGGGGAGGGGTCTATCTCGGGGTCCGCACTTTCCTGCCGATGCTGATGAAGGCCGATGAGGCCCACATCGTCAACACCTCAAGCGTCAACGGGTTCTGGGCATCCGTCGGCATGGGCGTGTCGCACACCGCCTATAGCTCCGCCAAGTTCGCGGTAAAGGGATTTACCGAAGCGCTGATCAACGATCTCCGGCTCAACGCGCCGCATATCAAATGCTCGGTGGTGATGCCCGGCCATATCGGTACGTCCATCGTTTCCAATTCCCGCAAGATCCAGAGCGGCACCGAATCCGAACGGCTGAGCGACAACGAACTCCTCTCGACCCGCCAGCGGCTGAAGGGCATGGGCATCGACACGGCGCCGATGTCGGACGAGGATATTCAGCAGATCGCACTCGATCGCGCGCGCAGTTTTCGCGACGAGGCGCCGACCACTTCCGCGCAAGCCGCAAAAATCATCCTCGATGGCGTCAAGGCCGAGCGCTGGCGCATCTTGGTTGGTGACGACGCCCATCGCCTCGACGAGCGCGTGCGGCAGACGCCGGAACGCGCCTATGACGGCGAGTTTTATCGAAGCTTTGCGGAAGAAGTCGGCTGGCGGTTGGGCTAGGCGATTGTCATTCCGGGGCGTGCGAAGCACGAATCCGGAATCTCGAGATTCCCCGATGCGCAATTGCGCATCTGAGGTTCGCTCCGCGCCCCGGAATGATGGGTGCGCCGCGCCTCACGCCGCGCGTACGACGCTATCCAGAAACTTTTCGAACTCATCCTTGAGGTGGGTGCTGACGTCGGAGAGTTCCTGCGCCGATTTCAGCATCAGGCCCGATGTCGTTCCGGTTTCGCGAGCCTTGCTCGCGACCTGCTCGATATTGTCGGCGACATCGAGCGTGCCTGACGCTGCAGCCTGGACGCCTTGCGCGATGCTTTGGGTCGCGGTGCCCTGTTGCTCGACGGCGGACGAAATCGAGGTGGTGATCTCGCTGATGCGCTCGATCGTCTGCCCGATCGCCTTGATGGCGTCGACGGACTCTCCGGTCGCGCGCTGCATGTTGACGATATGGGCTGAGATCTCGTCGGTGGCCTTTGCGGTCTGGCCCGCCAGCGTCTTGACCTCCTGAGCTACCACCGCAAATCCGCGTCCGGCGTCGCCGGCGCGGGCGGCCTCGATGGTGGCGTTGAGCGCGAGCAAATTGGTCTGCTCCGCAATCGAGGTGATCAGCTTCACCACGTCGCCGATGCGGTCGCCCGCCGCGGACAATTCCGCCATCCGCTCATCGGTCGCGTCGGCCTGCTTGACCGCATCGGCCGCGACGCCATTCGATTCCTGAACCCGGCGGCTGATTTCGACGATCGACTGCGACAGCTCGTTTGAGGCCGCGGCGGCATTACGGACGTGCTCGGAGGCCTGCCGCGAAACGCCGGCGGATTGACCGGACATTTCCGCCGTCGAATCCGCGGTTGCCGTGAGCTTTTGCGCGTCCTTTTCGAATTGTCCCGACGAATTCAGCACCCGCTCGATGATTCCGCCGACCTTGGCGCGGAAATCCTCGACGAACCGATTGAGCTCCGCCTTGCGGTTTTCCACCGCAAGCTTCTCGGCACTGATGCGCTCGGCCTCGAGCTGACGCCGCTCGAGGCGGTTGTTCTTGAAGACATCGATGGTGCGGGCGATCGCGCCGATCTCGTCGTGCCGATCGGCGTGGCGGACTTCGACGTCCGTCCTGCCCTCGGCCAGAACCGTCAGCGCCTCGGTCACGGTCTTCAGCGGCCTGGTGACCCGGCGGACGATCAGCATCGTCATTCCGAGCACCAGCAGCGCCGCGATCGCGGCCGCAATCGCCATCGCCCACAGCGCCTGCGACAGCACCCCGTCAAACTGCGCGGTCGGAATGCCGACATAGACGATGCCGATCACCTTGCCGGCTTCGTCAAACACCGGCTGATAGGCGGTGTAGAAACGCCGGCCGAACAGGATCGCCGGACCCTTATACGCCTGACCGCGGCGAAGCATGGCTTGCCCCGGATGGTCGGCTGCGAGTTGCGTGCCGACCGCGCGGTCGCCGTTTTCCTTTTTCACGTTGGTCGTGCGGCGAACAAATTGCTGGGACGCATCATCGTAGACGAACAGCGTGGCGTTGCCTCCGACATAGGAGGTCGCCCGATCCACAATCCGGTGATCGCTAAATTCAGGCATCTTGGGAATTTCGATACGCGCAACGACGCCATCTCGAATGTCGATCTTTGCGTTCGGAAAGCTCTCGCCAAACGCGAGGCTGAGGGTGCGCAGGTTGATGTCGATATCGCGCCCGACACGGGCGTCGAACTCGCGCGTCAGCGACCAGTATCCTGCACCAACCACAAGCGCGGTATTCACGGCGATCAGAAGCGCTGCGCTCATGACGGCCTTCGGCCCGAGATTTAGCCGCAGAAATGCGAAGCCGCGTCCCCCAAGTCCTAACGCCATCCGGTCTCTCCTGAAGTTCGGCGCTACAAAGACCCTATTTTTAACGGTTTCCTTTACCTTCAGCTTAACGTTTGCACTGCATGGGGGATAAAGTACGGGCGCCCGTTACTCAGATACCGTGCGCCCCGCCGGCGAAGCGGGTATCTCATCCATGCACGACCGATTTCGCGATCATGCAGTGGATACCTTTCGAGCCGTTGACCGTCTGCGTCACCCGCAAATCGGCGGCCAGACTGCACAGTGTATAGGCGTCCTCGCGCGACAGATTCCGCTTTTCGCCGAGCAGCACGATCATGTCGCGCAGCGCGCGCACCACGCATTGATCGAGGTCGGGATCCATCGCCATCGTCATGTAGTGCGAAGGTGTCTCGGCGCGCGGATAATCGAGCCGCAAATCCTTACGCAGCGTCAGCCGAAAACGTCCCTGCAGCGCGGTCTCGATCGCGGTGACGCAGACCTCGCCATCGCCTTGCACGCCATGACCGTCGCCGCACGAAAACAACGCGCCCGGCACGAACACCGGCAGATAGAGTTTCGCGCCCGGCGTGAGTTCCTTGTTGTCGAGATTGCCGCCCATCGCGCGGGGGATCAGCGAGGTGATGCGGCCCCAGGCCGGCGGCGGCGCCACCCCCATCACGCCGAAAAACGGCTTTAGGGGCAGATCGAGCCCCCAGGGCAGCCGGCCCACCATCCGCTTTTGATCGAGCGGAATGTTGATCAGCCGGGTCTCGTGGAAATCGTCGGGCAGGGTGCCGGCGAGCGGCCGGATCATATTGTACCCCCAGTCCTGCCGGAGGCTGACGTCGAGAATCTCGACCTCCAGCACATCGCCGGGCTCGGCGCCTTTGATCGCGACGGGACCGGTCAGGATATGACCCGGCACCATCCGCTCGCACTTTTCGTGAACTGCCGCGAGTTCGGGCGGAACGTGAAACTTGTTGCGGTCCGGCACCACGTCGGGACCGCCGCTGATGGTGTCGACAGTCACTTCATCGCCGCTGTCGATGGTGAGGACTGGCCTTAGCTTGGCTTCGAAATAGCCCCAGTGGCAGGTTTCGGGGCTGGAATGCAGATGATGATGGGTCATGACGGGGGGCTTCTGGTTGGGGCTGGGGTCGCGTAAGACGCTGTACCAGACATTTCATGAGGCTTCTCTTGTTTTTTGTGCTCTCCAAGACGCTCGGCGTCATGTTGTTGCCTACCAATTTCCTGATCGGCATGGGGCTCGTCGGCGCGATACTGATGGCGACGCGGTTTGCGCGGCTCGGCCGCGCGCTCGCCGTCGTGTCGATCGTGCTGCTTGCGATCTGCGGCTTCTTGCCGCTCGGAAGCTGGCTGCTCTATCCGCTGGAGCAGCGGTTTCCGCCCTGGGATGCCGCAAGCGGCGCGCCGGACGGAATCATCGTGCTCGGCGGGTCGATCCATTCGGATATCTCGGCCGAGCGCGGAACGCCGGTGGTCGGAAGCGCAGCAGACCGCATTATCGCCGCCGCGGCGCTTGCCCGGCGATATCCGAGTGCACGCGTGGTGTTTTCCGGAGGCAGCGCGAATTTGTTCGCGAACGATGCGAGGGAAGCCGACTACGCCGGCGCCATATTCGAAAGCCTCGGTATTGCCAAGTCGCGGCTGATCATGGAACGGCGTTCACGCAACACGCAAGAGAACGCCGAATTCTCGAAAGCGCTGGCGGCACCGAAAGCGGGCGAGCGTTGGCTATTGGTGACATCGGCCTTCCATATGCCGCGGTCGATCGGCCTGTTTCGAAAGGCCGGATTTGCCGTCGAGCCCTATCCGGTCGACTGGCGAGTCGGTGGGCGCGCCGACCTCTTCGCCGTTGCGAATTTCGCGATTGACGGGCTGATACAAACGGACATTGCGGTGCGTGAGTGGATCGGGCTCCTGGCGTACCGTTTGACCGGCAAGATCGACGAGTTGCTGCCGGGACCGGCCGCGAAGTAGAAGCAGCTGTCGCAACCGGGCTTCGATCGGGCTAGAATTGACAAAACAGGCGCGCTGCCGCTCGCCGATTTGGGAGTTTACGCCATGCAACAGCAAACGCCGCACGAACCGTTCGATCTTGCCGGCATGGTTGCCGATCTCAACAATCTGCTGCGCCTGAAGACCACCGTGATCGGCATGAAAATGTTTGCGAGTGCCGACGAAATGGCGGCGATCCCGAAGATCAGGCGACCGACCGCTGTTCACACCACCGACCAGATCGTCAGCATGGCCTCGCGGCTTGGCTGGACCGTCGGCATCACCGCCGACGACCTGGTCGGCGCGCAGTGCCGGGCGGTGATCGGGCTCGCGCCGCAGGACGAGAAGTGGCTCGCCGGTGAGGCCTATGTCGGTGTCTGGCACGAAACTGCCGAGGACGCGCGCAAGCGCCAGGAGGCGCTCGACGTCGTTCCGCACGGCACATACCAGGCGCTGGCGGTGAGTCCGCTCGCCAGCGGAAGGTTGAACCCGCCGGATATCTGTCTAGTCTATGCGACGCCGGGCCAGATGATCATCCTCATCAACGGCCTGCAATATACCGGCTACAAGAAATTCGAATGGGGCGTGGTCGGCGAAACCGCGTGCGCCGATTCTTGGGGGCGGGCGCTGAAGACCGGCGAGCCCAGCCTGTCGCTGCCGTGCTTTGCCGAGCGGCGCTATGGCGGCGTGCCGGATGAAGAGATGCTGATGGCGCTGTCGCCGGCGCATCTTGCCAAGGCGATCACGGGAATGAAGGCGCTGGCCAAGAACGGCCTACGCTATCCGATCGCGCCCTACGGCATCCAGAGCGACGTCCGCGCCGGCATGGGTGTTTCCTACGCCAAGAAACAGGATTAGCGCCAGAAAAATGCAAGTAATTCCTGCAAATAAAGGGTTTGTTCGCTTGTTGCCGGGAGGACATTTTGCGAATTTGTACGCCATTTGTACGGAAGGCGGGAGGGGGCTTTCGGCCGGGCAGGCTGAAAATCTGTACGCTCGACCGGGGCGAGCCCTGAAGCCTCAACGCCTTACCGGCCCTCAGTGTCGATAGGTGGGGGAGGGGTTATTACCCGGATGAATTACAAAGAAAATAGGATTGCGGGCCTGTGTTTTAAATTGAAGCCGACGCGGATTCTAATAGATAACGTTGGACGACAAGAAACTTCTGAACGGCTTATGACGTTCACATAATGCGCGAGCCGGTAATGGACATGTCCGGCCGCAAATGGATCGAGTTGACGCGCTCGACCATCTACAGGGCTAACAACCTTGGTCCCGTGCGAACGGGATTGCTGACTGCCTCCCCGGTTGTCAGCCGTCGCGCGTCAAGCTTGTAGCTCACTCTTCGAAGTGGCGTCCCAAACCCGAAAACCTTTTTCGCTTTTGGAGCCACCATGCCCACTGCTAATCCCAACTCGATCACTAACCGCCGCCGCGTTCAAATCCCGAGCGACTATCCGCGCGCGGGCCGTCTCGCCGATCAGCGCCTTTTCGAAACGGTGCTCGGCATCGGCACGTCTAGCTTTGAACGCATGAAGGCGGCCGAGCGCTTGCCGCCCGCTATCCGCTTCGGACGTACGCTGCGGTGGGATGAAGCCACGATTGACCATTTTCATTTCTCAACACTGAACGTCGCTTGACTGAACGCGGCCGGGCTCAGTGCCCCCATTCCCCATTTGCGCCTGCGCGTCACGACCGAACGGCATTGCGCCTCGACGACCACGGGACCGCAACACGGGGGCCGCCAGCGCGGTCAGCACGCCAAGGGCGCTTGGCCCTGTCGGGTTGGGGCTGCGCCAGGGCGGGCAGGCGGGGCGCGGCGTTCGGCTCGGGGTGTTCGTTCGGTTCGCGCAGGCGTTCACCCATTCACTGAACGCTCGGCACGCTATGCCGCTCGTGCGCGCTCGCCTCGCTGCGCTCTGTCCCCGGATGTACGGGACGCGCAGCACGGCGGGCGCGCGAAGTAGGACCGCGATTCGATGACAGACGCGCCACGCGGCGCACACGGAGGATGCCCTCGGGTCCTCCGGCGCTTCAGGAAAAGCACCCATGCGGGCCGCTGCCGCCCTTTTCGCGTTGAAAACACTCGCAAAACGATAACCGAAATCGCAGAAATCGCTGCGGCACAAAGGGTTTTGAGACGATGGCTAAACGAGGCAAGATACAGGAAATCGCCGAAGAGTGCGGCGTCAATCACAAGACGGTTCGAAGCGCGCTCGCAAAGGCGGGCCTGATCGCGGGGCGCGGCGGTTATGACTTCGCTGAGGCCGTCGCTGCTGTCAACGCAATCGCCGATCCGGCGCGCGTCAACGGACACGGCATGCCGATAACGGACGCGAATGCCGCAGCGCAGTTCCACAAAATCGCGGGCGTTGTCGCTATCGAAAGCAAAAAAGGAGGCATGTCGCAAGAAGACATAGATGACCTTCACCGAATAGCAGGCGCGTCCTCAGCAGCGGCAAACGTTCCGATAGAAACGGTTGCGGCGCTCGGCATGACCCTGAAACGGAACGGCGTGCCCGGATCGGAAGCGGGCACCATGATCCGTCAATGGAACGCGCGCATGCTGGCCCCGACTAGTGAGGGCTACACCTCGATGGCCCATATGAAGATGGACCGTTCGCGATACTACACGCAAGGCGACGTGGGGGTCGACTCTGTAAGCCAAGCGATTGGGAGGTTTAACGGACAGCCGATTACTGCCGATGAAAAAGCGGAGATCAACAAGAGGCTCGAAGAAAACCCCGACGCGATGGCCAGCAAGCAATCTGCAATTGAGACCTACATGGAGACCCTTGCAAAACGCGAAGGGCTGACCGCCACCGACAAGCACAAATTCGCGAAAGCAATCGGCGACCAATACAACGCGGCCGTTAGTGGTTTCCGAGGCGATCAGTTCACAAAAGACTGGATATATGGCGTGCCCGGAGTCAGCGAAGCGGCGACGCCACAGGATACGTTGGGGATGATCGGCCCTAAGCAGGGCGGCCGGATGATGACGGTACAAGCGCACAAGGATGATTTGTCGGAGTACCTAAAGGACCAGGGCGCAGGCGGAAACTTCGCGCAGCAAGTGGCGGACGAACGCTCTAAAAGCCTCGCGGCTGCGTTTGACCGGCTGGCAGCTTCGACACAATCGCTTTCCGACGCGTTCGTCGAAGCGAACAAAGGCATTATAACGGGGGCCGCCAATCTCGGCACGGGCTTGGCCGCGTGGACGCAAGACCACCTTAACCCCGCGAAGATGGAGACAGCGGCGATAGGTGTAGCTACTGCCATCGGCACTGGCGCGTTGAAAGCTGCATCGGGAGCGGCGGGGCTAGTGGCAAGAGGCGCGGAAGCCATCGGCGCAACGGGAGTCGGAAGCAAGCTCGGCACGCTCGCGAGAGTGGGGGGCGGTGCGGCTCGCGTTCTAGGGCCGCTCGGATGCATTTCTGGCACGGTAGGCGCTTTTGATAAACTCGCTTAGGGATTTTCCGCTCTTGTCGAAGTGCTCAAGGAATACGACATCCCCACCCCGGTCATAAGCATCTTTGAGCGCCCCCGGCTTCCTTCTTTCGGCAGTCAACACTATTGCGTGGAATGATCGTGCCGCCAGCGATACGTCAGCTTCGTTCGGAAATAACTTTGTTGGCCTCTTTTTGCCCCTTATCCGGTTTTGCTGCCCGTCAATGAAAGCGCTCTCTTCAGCGCTAGCAAGGCGACCCTCACCAAGTCCCGAAATCCTCTGCTCATCGAGCGGGAGGCTTTCATCGGATAGTCCAAAAAAAGAATCTGACTCAATCTTGCATTTTGCGATTGTATCTTTAGCGAATGCCCTTACCTCGGCTCTCTTGATTGGAGCAATTTCAAATTCAGCTTCACGCGTAATGCTAACGCGAAATTCTTCTTGCGGTAACTCAATCGCCAAGTCTAGCTTCCGGTCGAACAAAAAATCCCATACACAATTGTCGATGTAAATATTGAAAGGCATCCCGCTGCTCTCCATCGAGGCGGACCGAAGGGCGGCCCCTTCAGTGCAGTCGCCTGCGCAACACAGTACGGTGCTTATCCTGAATAGGTATTGAACCTTCCGTGTCGCACACCGCGAACGTAGCCGCGCGACACCTGAGTCGCTAACTCGTTTTCCAAAAATTCATTCGCAATCAACAACGCCTTCACAGTTTCGCGCGCATCACCGCCGCAAGCTTCGCTTCTTTAGGCGTCGGCAAGGCGCTCGCCAAGAGAGGCGCTCTGGTTCGGTTCTGTAGGTGCGCGCCTGACAAATCAAACCGCCCTGTAAGTGATGGAATATAAGGGATCAAAATAGTAGGGGTTGAAAACAAGCTAGACTCCCGAGGCGGCAAGTGGTCTTCTGAGCTTCTGGCAATCTCAGGTTAGGGGGCGAAAATGCTACGTTCTAAGTTGGGAATTTTGTGTTTGACGTTCTTGCTGTTCGGCTGCTCGCCGCCACCTTTTCAGACCATCAAGATGAGGAGCACGCCCAAAGCGGTTCAGGCAGTGTTTAACGTACCCGGACCTGTCTACATTACAAACAATGTTGGCGGCACAGCTGCTATGGTCACGAACGTCACCTTGAAATTAGTTCGCGAATATACGACGTCAAATCAGCTGGTAACCTACTGGACGCTTGATTACCAATATTACAACGGAAAGTGGACATGGGAATATAATCAGTGGCTCTATATCGACTTTGTAGACCAATATGGAGTCGTACTTGTATCAAACGTTATTGGTACCGAAACGCCATCCGATTATTGCCACTATGGCAGCGGAGTCCATGCGTACCCACCAACAGGAGTGATTAATTTCGATTTTACGAATCCGGCGCTTCTGATTCACATCGCACCGCATGGGACTACGCTATCGGGCGGATCGCCTGGTACGGACCATCGATGCTGATGCAGCCGTGAAAGCTTGACCTCCTAGATCAAGCGATCCTGTAAGTCTTTGAAAATAGGGGGTCCGATTGCAATGATGACAGCTTGCAGTATCGGTGCGGGACCAAGGCAGCGAACGACCTTGACCCCTTCATAGCTCGACGGCCGGTTGATTGCTCGCCCGTGAACGTGGACCAATACCGGCGCACGGTTGCGGTATGTTCGATTGATGGCGTTGACCTTGCGGATTGGCTGGTACGCAACGGGCTCGCGTTGGATTGGCCGAAGTACTCAAAGGGCAAATATGATAAGGCGCAACGCGATGCAGAGCATGCCGGGCGAGGCATGTGGGCAGGCAGCTACGTTGAGCCTTGGCTGTTTCGCGCGTGCATCAGGCAAGGCGGAAGGCCGGGTGACTGCTCGGATGATGCGAGCTTGCATCCATGATGGTTGAGGTTGTGCGGACGTTCCACATAAACATTAAGCAACAGGTCAGATTGAACTACTGAAGGGTACAAAGGGCTATGGCTGATAGAAAAGAAACAACAATAAAATGGGAATATCAGGTTAAGTGGTTTCCGAGTTCTCAGCAGCAATTCAGAAAACCGGTATCGGATTGGTTGTCGATTGAGGGCAAACGCGGATGGGAATTAGTTACGGTATTAGACCGTCCCCAAGAGAAAGAGTTGATCTATTATCTCAAGCGCAGAACAGACCAGCGGCCAACTATTCCTGAGGACGACTACGAGGATTAAGGATGATGTGCCCGTTGGGAAGAAATGGCTAAACCCAGCTAGAGCATTCAGGCGATTATCTCGCGAAGTCTACTGGCCCATTGATTGAACGCAGCGCGCTTCAGTTCGAGCTTCGCCAGTTCGCGGGCGCGCAGCACAGCGGGCGAAGGCTTGATGTAGCCGCGCGTGACGCTCTTGCGTTTCCCGTCGCTGTGATTGAGGCAAAGCGCAATGGTCGATTCCGGTATCCCCATTTCATCCATCTGACTCGCGACGGTGCGCCGCAGGCCGTGAATGGTGTAGTCGGGAGCACCAAGCGCGCGCGGAACGTCGCACTTACAGAATTTGTCGGACACCATCGGCCCGTCGATGCGCTTGCCGTTCACGAGGCCCCAAGGGTTGCCTGCCTTCGTGTCGCCGATGATTGCGAGCATGTCCGCGTTAAGCGGGATGGCGAGGGGCTTGCTGTTCTTCGCTCGGCCTGCCGGTATCGTCCAAACGCCTTCGGCTATGTTCGCCACGTCCATTTCAGCGGCTTCGCTCACGCGACACCCGGTCAGCAGGCATAGCTTCAGAATGCGCGTGTAGGGCACCCGGCAGTATTCGGGGAGCACGTCGGCGACGCCATGCCAGAACACCTTCACCTCAGCGACGGTTAGCGGGCGCACGTTCTCCTTTGGCTCAGCGCCTTCCGGGGTTTCCATTTGCAACATCGGGTTGGCGTCCAGCTCTCCGGCCTGCACCCCCCACCCAAACATGAGACGCGTTCGGCTGTGCA
>Ga0073928_10003319_pt1 | contig 25651 bp, 28 predicted proteins | sample PaiPotPPA55metaG_FD_76969 | JGI IMG/M metagenome (GOLD analysis project Ga0073928, IMG submission 76969) | Iron sulfur acid spring bacterial and archeal communities from Banff, Canada, to study Microbial Dark Matter (Phase II) - Paint Pots PPA... ...
AAGCGCGCGTGGGCCCACGATTCAGTGTGATGCGCGCGGGCATGGGCCGGCACTCCGGAGAGGGCCATCAGCAACAGCAGCGCTCCCCAGCGACGCCCGCGCTGGTTCGATCTGATCTTCAAAGTCGTCGGTCCGTAACTGTCTCGATCCGCCGTTGCAGTGGAACTGCCCTGGTACCTGAGAGTAAAGAAATAACTGCTTAAACAGATGCTGTAATTCTAGTCCGTGTTGCTGATGTAAAGCACGCCCCGCGCATCTCGTTGAACCCGCACGGGATCATGCCTGGGACCGGACGGAGACAGGTCAAATCCGCCGTAATAGAGGTTCGTAATCCGCCGCACGTAATTCTGAGTTTCCGCAAAATGCGGTACCCCCGCACTCCGGGCCACCGCGCCCGAACCTGCGTTATACGCGGCCAGAGTCAGATCGACGTTGCCGCCATAGTTTTCCAGAAGTTGTTTGAGATGCCGGACCCCCGCGTCCACGTTCTGGTCGGGATCGAACGGATTGTTCACCTTCAGCGACCGCGCCGTCGATGGCATCAACTGCATCAGTCCCATCGCTCCCTTGCGCGAAATGGCATTTGAGTTGAAGTTGGATTCCACTTTGACGACGGCGCGCACCAGGTTGGGATCCACATTGTGCCGTGCCGCCGCCATCACAATCGACGAATCGATTTCGTCCTGCGAAGCCTGATGTCCGCGGGCATTGGCAGCCACAATCTTCGCATTCGCCGATTGCACCGACTCGTGCCCAAAGTATTGGCTGACTTCCGCCGCGGCCGACCGCGCCGCTCGCATCGAGGCTGTCCCCGCCGAAGGTACCGGCTTCCACCGGCTCTCTTTGCTGCTCCAATACACCAGCGACGACCGGCGGGGCTGCGAAGCCTGGGACTGAGAAGCTTGGGACTGAGAAGCCTGCCCGGCGTGCTTCTGCACCGGCAGCGATTCGTTCACATAAATCTTCCGGCCGTGCTCCTCCGTGGGCGTAATCAACTCGGCTCGGCGGTCACCATCTTCGGCCCACGCGCGAGGTGCTGCTAAAGATAAAGACAGAAATAGAGAGAAGGAGGTCGCGATTGCCGTCCTGGCCGTCAGCTTGACTGCGGGTTGTAGGCGTTTTCGCATAATCCGGGCTTTTCCCTTTCACTGAACCTTTTCTGGAAGAGACGCAAACAAACGTCGCCCTCCCCTGCTCTACCCGGAACCTGACGGAGAATTCTGAACCAGAGTAAGACGATTATAGGCGGGCATCCAGCGTCGGACAATCTATCCGAAGGGAGTAGAACCACCAGAGTAATCGCGTCAAGCTGTTGAATATAGGAATGTTAGAAGTCCGGTAATGATGCCATCCCCGAATCGACAGTCACTCGCCCGAGGTTACTACCGGCTGATCTCCCAGCCGCGAACCGGCGAAAGAATGCAGCCCACAGCGCAAGCTGTGAATTAAAAAGTCGCAATAGGCAAGCCCTGAAAGCGCGAAAGAAAGCTACGACACAGACTCCAGAGGAACGACGTAAAATGCCGCCGCGACGGCTACCCTTTCTCCAGCGCCACCGCAAACGCATCCAACGACAACGACCGCAGCAAATTCCGCCGCATCCCCCGCTCCACTTCCGCCAACCTGTCGGATGCCGCCGTGATCCACTCGAAGTCCGCCGCCTCACTCATCCGTTTCAGCTCCGAGGATATATCTGTATTTCGAACCAACTCCGGCGCCCCCGCCTTAATTGACGCCAGATCGCGCAACAACGAATAAAGCGTACGGATCAACTGCTCAATCTTCTCCCGTCCCTCAGCCCCCGGCCGGTACGACTCGGTAATCTTGAACAACTCACTGTGCTCCCCACTTCCCAAAGCCGATTTCAAAATTTGCAGAGCATGTCCGCGCGCCGCCACATAGCCTGCAAGATCGAAACTCCGGGCCCGTCCCACACAGCCCTCGCACAGCCGGGCAACCAGCGCGCGCTCCGCCGTCTTCCACTCCGGACGACGCTCCGCCAGATACTTTTCAACCTCCTCCGCCGGCAAAGCGCCCAACTGAAACACCATCGACCGCGACCGAATTGTCGGCAGCAATTCGCCCGCATTCTCGGTCAGCAAAAAAATCGTCGCAAACTCCGGCGGCTCCTCCAGCACTTTCAGCAGCGAATTAGCCGCTTCCTTCATAAACGCCGAGTCGGTGAAGATGTAAACCCGCTCCCGGCCCTCCGCCGGACGGTAATAAATCGTCTCAATCACCCGTCGCACCTGATCCACTTTGATCATCATCTGCGGAGGATCCGGCGGAATCACCAGCACATCCGGATGCGTTTGCACAAACAGCCGTGTCTCTTTTTTGTCCGCGTCGCGTAGATTCTCCCGCGCCTCCACAGCCTCGGCAAACTGCGCATCCAAATCCATCCCCTGAGCAATCCGCGTGCAGTTGGCGCACTTCCCGCAAAAATCAGGCAGGCCATCCGTCTTTACAGGCGCCAGACAGTTCAGCGCCTGCGCCAGCATCAAAGCCAGCGTATACTTGCCCGATCCCTGCCCCCCCGCCAGCACTACTGCATGCGGAAACCGCTCGCGCGCCAGCATATCGCGCAGGCGATGAACAATTTCAGCATTGCCGTGAAAATCAGAAAAAGACATAGAAACAATTCACCACAGAGTCACAGAGACACAGAGAAAACCCAAGTCATTGTAAATCGAATATCAGGAAGGATTGGTGACGCTCGCGAATCGAGCATTTGCTCTTTCCGGTTCTGGCTCTTCTCTGCGTCTCTGTGACTCTGTGGTGAAATGACTTCCCCTACAATTTCAACTTCCGCCATACCAGTTCCACAATCCGTCCATGCGTTTGCCCTGGTGCCCCGCGAGCATCCACCACCGCAACCCGTCCTGGCTCTCGCGCGGCGATTGCGAGATATCCCTCGTGCACCCGCGTAAAGAACGCACGCGTCTCCTGCTCAAACCGGTTTTCATCGTGCCCGCGGCTCGACACTTTCGAGTCTCGCTTATTCCGCTGCCTAGCCCGGCTCAAGCTCGCCGCCGCGTCCGAATCCAGCAGAATCGTCAAGTCCGGCTGCAGATTCCCGCACAGTACTCGATGTAACTCGCGAACCGCCTGACTGCCCAGCTTGCGCCCGCTTCCCTGATAAGCCTCAGTTGAATCGGTAAACCGATCGCAGAGCACGATACTGCCCTGCACCAGCCCTGGCTCAATTACTTCGGCAATATGTTGCGCCCGCGAGGCGAACATCAGCGCCATTTCGGCCAATGGCGACAACCCCGCCGTCCCCGAATCGAGCAGCACCTTGCGAATTTTTTCCCCCGTCACCGTCCCGCCCGGCTCGCGCGTTTCCACGACCTTATGACCGGCCGCGCGTAGAACCGCCGCCAGCCTCCGCAGTTGCGTGCTCTTGCCGGTACCATCGAGCCCCTCGAATGTAATGAACTTTCCACGCCGTGACATCTGCGGAATGATATCAGTCCGCGATCGCAGGAAGGCTCAAGTCTTCCGGGTATCTGGACCGGGTCTTGGACCCGGTCAGACGGGGCGAAGCGCTCCTGCCGCGACTGCGTCGCCAATGCAGCCTCCCGCGCAATCGCCACCGCCGCGTCCACTGCAACCGCGGAAGAGCGGCCCTTAGAGCCGCACTGACCTTGTCGAGGGGCGCGGTACCGTCAGAGGCGCGAGGCCTCAGCCTCTGTGTTACTCTTTTGCACTCGAAAATCCCAAATCGATCTCTATGCGACTCTGCCGCAGTACTGCTCGCTTAATCCTTGCTCTGCTATTCCTTCTGTGCACTTCTCCCCTCGCCCATTCCCAGTCCTCCATCCTCGGCTTTACCCCCGTGTCCTCCGCCCACGAAACCGAAATTGAATCCAAGTTCAAATCCATTCCCGCCCCCGATGAAGAACGCCGCCAGCACCGCATCTTTACCCAAGAACCCCACATCGCCGGATCGAAACGCAACAACGAACTAGCCGACTACATCGCCGCCGAATGGCAGAAGCAGGGACTCGAAGACGTCATCATCCGCCGGTACGACGTTTATGGAACCAATCCAAAAAGCGCATCGCTGGAAATGATCGCCCCCGTCCGCTATCAAGCCACTCTTCGCGAAGCCCCGCTCGATGCCGACCCCGACTCGAAAAATCCCGACATCAGCGGCGCCTGGCTCGGTATGTCCATCTCCGGTGAAGTCACCGCGCCCGTGGTCTACGCGCACAGCGGCAATACCGAAGACTACGACCTGCTGCGCAAGAATGGCATCAGCGTCATAGGAAAAATCGTCCTCGTGCGTTACTCGAATCCCTACAGCTATCGCGGATTCAAAGCCCTCACCGCCCAGCGCGAAGGCGCCGCCGCAATTTTGATTTACAGCGATCCCGCCGAAGACGGCTACAAAAAAGGTAAAGTCGATCCCGACGGCCCCTGGGGTCCGGAGTACAAAATCCAGCACGGCGCCATCACCTACGATTTCATCGTCCCCGGCGATCCGCTCACCCCGGGCTGGGCCTCGATCCCCGGAGCCAAACGCATTCCGATCGAGCAGGCCGAGTCCGCGCCCAAAATCATGGCTCTCCCGCTCTCGTGGCACGACGCCAAGCCTCTGCTGGAAAATATGGATGGTCCGATGGCTCCGGCAAATTGGCAGGGCGGATTGCCCATCGCCTATCACCTCGGTGGCGAGCGCGAGAAACTTCATTTGAAAATCGAGATGGACAACGGCACCCAGCCCTATTACGTAGTCGAAGGCCGCATTCGTGGCTCCGAACTTCCCGACGAATGGGTCGTCCTCGGCAATCACCGCGATGCCTGGGTTTTCGGCGGCGTCGATCCCTCGAGCGGCACCGCGTCGATGATGGAACTGACGCGTGCACTCGGCCAGCTCAAGAGAGAAGGCATGCGTCCCCGCCGCACGCTAGTGATCTGCAGTTGGGACGGCGAAGAAATCGGCCTGACCGGTTCCACCGAATGGGGCGAGCAGTTCGCCGACGAACTCCGTGCGAAAGCCGTCGCCTACATCAACGTCGACGAAGCCACATCAGGCCCGAACTTTCACGGCCAAGCAGTAGCCTCGCTAGCACCGATGCTCTTAGAGACCACTCGCTCACTCCAATATCCTTCCGGCAAGAGTCTCTACGACGCGTGGAAGGCGAGTGCAGCGCGCGAAAAAAAGCAGGCCATCAATCCGGACAAATGAACGATTCCGGCGTCGCCGATTCAGGCCTTGCCGATACCCGCATCGGCAGCGGCTCCGACCATACCGTATTCCTCAACTTCGTCGGCATGCCCGTCATCGGCCTGCAGTTCGACGGCGACTACGGCGTCTACCACTCCGCCTACGACGATTTCTATTGGATGAACCACTTCGGCGATCCCGGCTATCGTTACCACACGCTCATGTCGCAACTCTGGGGCGTGACCGCGTTGCGCCTCGCCAACGCCGACCTGCTCCCCTTCGATTTCGCCACCTACGCCGGCAACATACGTCAATTTGTGAATGAATTGAGGAAAGCAAATGCGAAGATTCTAGGCGCGGCTTCGCAGCATCGTGTGACAGAAAGCTCCGGGAAGGGCACGGCTTCAGCCGTGCCGCTAGAAGCCTCTAACGTCGACAGCTTTAGCACCTGGGGGAATCGCGGCGCGGCCACGCAACTTGATTTCAAGCCAATCCTTGATGCCATCGACGCTTTCGAAACTGCCGGCAAGCGCCTGAACGAATCAGTAAGCCGCAAACTGGCACAAAGCCCCATCAAACCCAAACTCGCCCTCACCCTGAATCACGGCATGATGCAAGTCGAGCGCAACTGGCTCAACCCCGACGGCATCCCCGGCCGCCCCTGGTTCAAACACATCCTGTACGGCGCCCGCTTCACCTACGCCCACCTGGAACTGCCGGGCCTAACCGAAGCCGTAGAAAAACAAGACTGGCCAGTCGCCCAACAACAAGCCGATATCCTGCAGCGCGCCCTGGAGAAAAACACCAACTTACTCAATCAACTCAATTCCACCCTCACGGAGAACGTCATCCCCTAATCTTGTCATTTCCGAGCCACTCGAAGCCGTAAAACCGGCGAGAGTGGCGAGGAATCTGCTTTCTCAGAACGGTGCGCCACCTTGTCACGTCCTCGCTAGTGGGTTTTTGATCTGCTCCGTCTCATGGTGGCAGCGGAATGCCCATCTCTCGCTCTCTTTGCGGGCTGTGGAATTCTGCTTCAACAACCATGCAATTTGTTCTTTCGAACTCGCGCCTAGCGCGCGGCAGCGACCCCGGCCTCGTGCGAGATTCTGCAGGGGGTAATCTCTTTGCCGATGCCGCTTCCTTCTGCAATTCTCAAGTCGTAATCGTTCTGCAGATTGAGCCAAAACTGTGGCGGCAGACCAAAATACTTTCCCAGGCGAATAGCGGTGTCGGCGCTGATCGACCTCTCTCCGCGAACCACGTCATAAATGCCGGGAAAACTCAGAGCCTTCGCCAGTGCATAAGCGCTCACACCCATTGGCTCCATGAACTCGGTCTTAAGAATCTCTCCCGGATGAATTGCAAATATTTTTTTTGTCCGACCCATCGCCATCCCTCCTAGTGGTATTCCACCACTTCCACATCGAAAGCATTGCCGTCTTGCCAGACGAAACACACTCGATATTGGTCGTTGATTCGGATACTGTATTGTCCGGCGCGGCCCCCTCGTAATGCTTCCAATTGATTCCCAGGCGGCACTTTCAAGTTTTCGAGTGTGATCGCCGCATTTAGAATCGCGAGCTTCTTGAAAGCTCTGCGGTGCAGATCGGCAGGAAGACGGCGGCTTTTGCCGGATCGCCAGAGCCCTTCGGTTTCCCTGTCTCCGAAGGTCGCGATCATTCCTCTGCTATACTAACGCTTCGCAGTACTACTGTCAAGCAGTAGCACAGGTCGGCAGTGTCTCAGTTTCGATTTAAGGCACGATAACGGCGGTGCCCTGTGGCATACTCGCTTCGTAGCCAAAAGTCCGCGCCCACAAGACCTGCGCGTTCCCCCTGGCGATGGAATCGAGGCTAAGAGATCACATTTGGTCGCTTGATGAAATCGTGCTTCTAGCAAAATGAGACCTATGAAGGCTGTCAATATATGTTTTCTCTTGATCGGCATCGGCTTAGTCGTGGAATCGCTGACACTTCGAAAGTTCCTTATACGGCGATGGTGACAGGGAAGGTTTTATTCCTCGCTGGTATCAGCGTTTAGCATTCGCCGCATTGGGCGTCGGCATAATTTTGTGGAACGCCCTCAAGCTCTATCGGGCAAACTGAGACACTACCTACAGGTCGTATTCGCGGGGGTCGCATGCCCAACGCTCACTCCCTCTCTTCCTCCATCTCCCGTTCCATCACTCTGCGCAGCGCGCCGTTGATCCGCGTCTGATACCGCCTTCCATCCCGGCGAAACCAGGCCAGCACATCGGCGTCCAGCCGCAGCGTGACCGGCTTTTTGATCGGCTTGTAAAACTCCATCACTTCCCGCATCGAAACCGACCCGTGCTTCGATGGCTCGACCGAAGCCGACAGACTCAAACTCTTCCGCTTGCCACTCTTCCCGCGAACCGCAGCCTTTGCCTTCGGACCCTTTTTCGCGCTCCTCGTAACTCGTTGCTTATGTTTCATGTACCCCACTATACTTATATTATTGTACGTACACAATCGCCCTAAAAGTGTTCCTGCAGGAACACTGTGGAAATCTCTGCCAGAAACGCTCTAACCCACTCATCCCGCTGCCACTTCCTCCAGTACCACGTCGTCATCCATGAACCCGAACACCTCCTGCGGCACCGGATGCTGCCACACCGGCGCGAACGACTGCCGGTGCAGCGGAGTCGGCCCGAACTCCCGCAGCGCGGCCAGATGTCTGGGTGTGCTGTATCCCTTGTGCGAGGCCAGGCCGTAAGCCGGAAACACCGCGTCCCATTCGCACATCATGCGATCCCGCTCCACCTTCGCGAGAATCGAAGCCGCTGCAATCGAAGCCGAGCGCGCGTCCCCATGAATAATGGGAACTTGCGGCTGCTCGCAGTCGATGCGCAAGGCGTCGATGAGAAGGTGATCGGCGGCAGGCGCCAGACCCATCACCGCTTCGCGCATGGCCGCTCGCGATGCCTGATAGATGTTGATCTGATCGATGCGAGCCGCGTCCACGGCCGCTACGGCCCACGCTAGCGCGTGTTCGCGAATGCGCTCCGCCAACACTTCGCGCCGCTCCGCCGGCAGCAACTTGGAATCTCGCAGCCCGCGTACCCGGTAAGCCGGGTCGAGGATCACCGCCGCGGCGACCACACATCCAAATAGCGATCCGCGCCCCACTTCGTCCACCCCCGCCACTAGCCGCGCTCCCGAGGCCCAGGCCTTTTTTTCAAAGCGCAGCGTGCAGCGCAGCTTCTTCAACATTCGGAGCTTCGCAGCCGCAGGCGAGAGCGTTGTCGCAGAGGATGGCTTCATGACGGAAGGCTTAACTACGGACACGAGAATTGTCCACCATCTTCGTCCACAGCAGCAATTCCTGCAAGCGATCTTTCAGGCTAAGTGTTTGCTTCGCGATCTCTGCCGCCCTCAGCGATCTCTGCGGTAAGACTTTTTACCGCAGAGGACGCGCAAAGAACGCAGAGAAAAGAACGTTGAATTTATCAGGACCGCTATCCGCATACGCCAACGTAACCATTACCCGGATTACGGGGGTACATTGCCCGTTCGGACGTGTACTGGTAACTTCGTCTCAGTCAGTTCCAATCGGAGTGGATGCCTTGCAGAGCAAAACCAACTCGTCCCCGGCAGATGGCTTGCTGACCGCAAAGCTAGTGCATTTGGCGCTCCCGGTGCGCTGGAGCCTGATCGGCCAGGAAGGACGCGGTCCAGCGGAGATGGCATGCACCTATGACATTCACCCGCATGGCGCGCGGCTTCTCAGCTCGCGCCAGTTGAACCTCGGCGACCTGGTGATGGTGGAACGCGGGCGCAATAAGGCCGTCTGCCAGGTGATTTGGGCTGGCGATTCCGCCTCCGCTCTGCGCGGCCAGTTCACGGTGCAGTGCATCGAGGGCAAGACGCCGTGGGACGAAGAGTTGCGGCAGATGCAGATGCAGGGGCAGGGAGCAGACCAGTACCAACCCATCGATCTCGATAGCATGGAGCGCCGTGCTCTGCCCCGTGGCTTTGGTGCCGCGGAGAGCAACCGTCGCCGGCGCCCGCGCTTTTACGTCGAAGGCCAGGCGCAAGTGATCGACGGGGTGCAGCGGCTGGAAGGGGCGGTGCAGCAGATTTCGGAATTCGGGGCGCGCATCGCGTCCACGGAAATCCTTCGCCCCGGAACCGACTTTCGCCTGATGTTGAACATGTTCGATGTGAGCGTTGCGGTCAAGGCGCAGGTGAAATATCTGGTGGATAATCTCGCGATGGGTGTGGAGTTTCAGGAAATCCGCCGTGGCGACCGCCCTCTGCTGAGCTATGTGCTCAGCAAGCTGCGAACCAGCAAAGTTGCTGAATTCGTCGGCGTGGAACCCGTCCGGCAGCCGCTGGCTTCTGCGGCGCTCTAGTCCCCGGCTATCTAACATTTCCACAGAGGCTGATTTACAATAGCTCCGGGGTCTCGGGCTCGAGAATGTCCTCCACTGGAAAGGTGAATGCGGCTCTGGCCGCAGCAGTACTCTTCCTTCTCCTCAGCAGTTGCTTCGCATATTTCGCTTTCACCCGCATGGACGCCAGCCAGGGCTGGGTTCGCCATACCCGCGATGTACAAAACGCTTTAGCGCAATTTTCCATGGCTACCGCGCGGGCCGGCCGCCTGCGTTCCGAATACGTGGATTCGGGCGACGATTCGCTATTGCAGCAGCAGGCCGAAGTAGTAAGTCAAATTAGAAATGCGGCGGCGGCGATTCAGCGATTGACGGCGGACAACACGCAACAGCAAGCGAATTTCAGAAAGCTGGCTGAGCTGAAGGAGCAGCGGATCGCTCTGCTGGAACAGGCGATCGAGCTCAAGAAATCAGGAAGGTCAACCCCGGCGGCACAGGCCGCAATCAGTCGACAGAGCCTGGCTACTGCGGAAAGCTGCGATCTGCTCTTGCAGCGCATGTACGAAACGGAGGAACAATTGCTGTCGGAACGGCAGGCGCGAGCGAGCCGCTTCGCACAACTGACGGCAGCAATCCTGATGACCAGCCTCTTCGTGGCACTGGTGTTGTTTCTCGTGCACCATTGGCTGCTCACGGAGCAGGTAGCGGGACGTTCCCGGGCCGAACTGGCGCAGCGCACCCTCAGCGCCAAAGTACTAACGCTGCAGGATGAAGAGCGGCGAAAATTTGCCCGCGAGTTGCACGATTCCGTCGGTCAGCATCTGGCAGCAGTGAAAATGGCAATCTCGGTACTGCAGAAAAAGTATCCAAGCGACGCGACTCTGCAGGACTGCGTCAAGCTGCTGGACGATTCCATCGCGGAAACGCGGACGATTTCTCATTTGTTGCATCCGCCGCTACTCGATGAAGCGGGGCTGAATTCGGCTTGCCGCTGGTTTGTCGAGGGATTCGGAAAGCGTAGCGGCATCGATGTCAACCTGGATATTCGCGATGGAACGGGCCGGCTACCCGAAGCGACCGAACTGGTATTATTTCGCGTGCTACAGGAAAGCCTGACCAATGTGCACCGGCATTCCGGGGCGAGACGAGCCGATGTCAGCCTGCAGACGGTGGCCGATCAGGTGATCCTGCGAGTGCGAGATTATGGCAACGGTATGCCTGCGGCTGTGGTGCAAAGCCTTCGCCAGGATGGTTCCGGCGGCGGCGTGGGCGTGGCCGGCATGACCGAACGCATCCGCGAAATCGGAGGTAAGCTGGAGATTAATTCCGGCGCCAGCGGGACCGAAATTGTGGTACGGGTTCCGGTTCGGAAGAGAGTTGTGCAACAATTTTCTCCGCCCAGAATGCACGAGGTGAAAGGATGAGGAAGGTCTGGCCGTCCGTGTTGTGCGCAGTTTTTCTGCTTGCTGCCGGCGCGTGTTCGAAACATAGATCCGCGCCGCAGATGATTGTCGAAATCCCCTCTGGCTTCACCGGTAATTTCATCCTGGAAATGGGAGTCCCAGAAGGCTCGCCGCTGGAAAAGCGCGGGGACGCGTATGTGCTGCGGGTGCCTAAGAGCGGTAAGGCCGTCACGTCCACGCTGCTCACGAACAGCGAGCCGACATTCCGGAACTCCAGTGAGGGTGGGGTGTGGGGCTATTCGCACTCCGTCTTTTCCACGGGAGACGGGATTCCGGTGGGCGGCAAGATTGAATTTTTCGTGGGAACCCGAAAAGAGTACGAGGCGGAACAAGGCAAGAAGAATCACTCCGGGGGATTTTCAACTGCGGTTGAATCGAGCGCGCTGGGAATGTGACCGAGACATTAAAGGCGAGTGCGGAGAACGTGTGGGACCGGGTCTCAGACCCGGTCCCACACAAGCAACGGCCACGCAACCAAAAAGCTTTACGCTTTTTCGACGTCCCGCAGGCGGGCGGCTTTGCCGCGGAGTCCGCGCAGGTAGAACAGCCGGGCGCGGCGCACTTTGGACGAGCGCAACAGTTCGACCTTGTCGATCACCTTGGAGTGAACCGGGAAGATGCGCTCCACGCCCTGGCCAAAGCTGATCTTGCGCACGGTAAAGCTGGCTTGCGGTCCGTTGTCGCGCTTGATGACCACGCCTTCAAAGGCCTGCACGCGTTCCTTGTCGCCTTCCTTGATCTTCACGTGGACGCGAACGGTGTCTCCGGGATGGAAAGCGGGGATGTCTGTGCGTTGAGATTTGGCCAGCAGTTTTTCGATGATTAAGTTTGACATGTCGTTTGTCCTTCGTCTTTCGCAGCGCCTGAAGGCGCGATTGATTCTCGTTCTTTCTCGGTATGCCTGAAGGCATACCCTGATACGAATCCTATTGCCCGAGTCGACCCGTCCCAATCTTTGGCGCCCGAATCTCTAACTGAAAATCCAACGCTAATGGCGGTTATTCTTGATCCGAGCCAAAGCCTTGACGTCTTCGTCGCTGAGTTCCACGCCTTCCAGTAAATCGGGGCGGTTGCGCAGCGTTTTTTCTAGGGCCCGCTGCCGGCGCCAGCGACGGATTTCCTGGTGATCCCCGTTCAGCAGAACTTCCGGCACTGCCATCCCACGAAAATCCGCGGGGCGCGTGTAGTGCGGATAATCCAGCAATCCGCCAGAGCCGCACGTTGAATCTGCTGCATCCACTTTTGTTGCCTCGTGCGTAGTGAACGATTCCTGCCGCGTGGAGGCTTCATTGCCAACTGCACCGGGCAGCAGCCGCATGACCGCTTCAATGATAACCGCTGCGGCCAATTCGCCTCCGCTTAATACGTAGTCACCGATCGACAACTCGCGGTCAGCAAGGAAATCGGCCACGCGTTCATCCACGCCTTCATAGCGGCCGCAGACCAGTACAATGCGATCGAGCGCCGACAGTTCCGCGGCAATCTTTTGTGTGAAGCGCTTACCCTGCGCCGAAAGCAAGATCACCGATTGCTTCTCGCGTTTTGTAGCACGATCTTCGCGCGAAGCAACTTGCAACGATTCCAGACATTCAAAGAGCGGTTCCGGCTTGAGCACCATGCCCTCGCCGCCGCCGAAGGGGCGGTCATCCACGGTGCGGTGTTTGTCGTGCGTGAACTGCCGCAAATCGTGGACTTCGATTTTCGCCAGGCCCATCTCGCGAGCCCGTCGGGTGATTCCGTGATCCAGTGGTCCGCTGAAGAAGCCGGGGAAGATCGTTAGAATATCGGCCTTCATCTCGGACCCTGCACTTCAACCTTTAACACAGAGGGCACTCTGGATACAGAGTAAACCTGTTCAGCGCTTTTTCTTTCTTGCAGACTGCTGCTGCTTTTCTTCCGCCGTTACCGGAGCGTTGATTTCCAGCATGCCCTCGGGTAGGTTCATCCGCACTTGCCGTTGCGCTACGTCGACATCTTCCAGATACGCTTCCGCGAAGGGCACTTCAAACTTTTTGCCGGCACGGTTTGCAACCACCAGCAGCGGCGCTTCACCGGCTCCAAACTGAACGTCTTCGATACGGCCGATCTCGCGGGCGCGATCAAGAACGGTGCAACCGATCAGGTCGCTGACGTAATTCCAGCCGGGCTCCAGCTTCGCGCGGCCGGAGCTTGGAAGCTGCAATTCCGATCCGACGAGCAGTTCGGCGTCCGACATCGAATCCACGCCGCGAAATTTCAGAACCAGCAGGCCTTTGTGCGGCCACAGATCTTCGATCTCCAGTTCGCGGCGCGAATCTTCTGACTTCGCAAGAGCAAATAACTTCATGTCTCTGGCGAAGCGTTCCGGGATGTCGCTGTGAATTTCCGCGGCGACCTCGCCATGCCGGCCTTGCGTCTTAACGACGCGGGCCAGGGTGATGAACTCGCCGTTTGTTTCAGAATTCACGGCCGTCGGTTTGGTTTCATTCGCGCGTGCGAATCGGCAATGTTCTTTCGCCCCTATGGGGCTGGCTCTTTTTCTCGTTTACCCACGGCTTGCGCCGTGGGCTGCACTCTTGCGCCGCTTCGCGGCTGAAGCCGCGAACCTTTCAAGCCGTCCGGGCGCTTTCCGCGACCTCTACTCGATGATTTCAAGCGTGTAGCGTTTATGGGCACGGTGGCCGGCGGCGCTCAGCAGCGCGCGCAGGGCGCGAGCAGTGCGTCCCTGGCGTCCGATGACTTTACCGACATCACTCTCGGCGACTTCCAGTTCGATTACGTCGTCGTCGAACTTCTCGACGAAGACTTCATCAGGCGAGTCGACCAAGGATTTCGCAATCAGCTCAACGAGAACGCGCACATCTCCGGAGGTTTCAGTCATAAATTTCAGTTTCTACGAAGTCAACTTCCGCACCCCAGCGACTAAAGCCGCGCCTAATCGGTGACATCGGCACGACTGAAGTCGTGCCCTGATACGAATCGATGTGCCCTGAGAATCGATGGCCCGTTGTATCAAGGTCAATTCTCAGCGGAATCGATGACTTGAGTTAGGCGGCGGAGCCGGCGGCAGCCGGACTTGGGGGCTTGGAGAACAGTTTATTCACCCGGTCCGACATTTGGGCGCCCTTCGACACCCAATATTCCACGCGATCGCGCTTCAGTTCCACGCTGGCGGGATTGGTGCGGGGATTGTAAGTCCCGACCACTTCCACCGGACGACCGTTGCGGGCGCGCTCCTTCTCAATCACCACAATGCGATAGTGCGGTTGTTTGCGCGCACCACGGCGCGCCAGACGAATCATTAACACAGGTCTTAAGTCCTTATTCCGGAAGAGTCCGGTGAGATCGAGGCAAACTCTTATTATGCCGGAGGTTAGGTGGAATGGCAAGAGGATGCTGCTTACGGGCGGCCGCGCTCCCCGTCCAAGCTGAGAGGTCGAGTGTGGGGAATATGAGAAAAAATACTTTTCTCCTCTTCATTATTTTTGGGAGCACTGCGTTACTCCCAGCATCCGTGTTTGCCCAGGGCCCGGCTGCGCCGACGAGCGCTCCGCTACGCGAGGTTCGCAAACAAACGATTGTCTCAAAGGAACTACCGGCTGCGGAGTTGACTTTCGGGAGGAGCTTCCGCTATGTCGGAGGACAACGGGTGAATCTCTACGGAAATGCCGAGGCGGAACAACATTTGTTCGTTAAATCTGGAGACAGCGGCGTGCTGGCAGCCTTCTATTGGGTGCAGTTTGAGCGGTTCTTCCCAACCAATGCTCTCACCTATGACTACAAAGCGGACCGTACGACACAGATTGGCGACCTACAATTCATTTACGACGCAAAGAGTTGGCCTGACTATGCTGCCATGCAGAGTGAGGATCCTGCCTCGGATGGAGCTGCCATTGCCCGCCTGCTTGGGGATCACAACCTGGCATTTCCTAAGAAAGCGGCACGAGTTCGAATGTTTCATCTACCCTCCGCCGACCGCCGCACCGAGCTAATGATTATCTACGGTGAGGCATTGCCGGAAGGATCGAAGATTCCGGTAGGCACGAAAGGGAGCGAGTTGGACACCGACTCTCCCGAGTCGGCTCGACAGATTCTTGAGAGGGCGCGAAGAGACTTGAGCATCCGCACACGTTAGTCCAAACGGAAGCCCGGGCATTGGATAATAGCAATTGAGTTTGTCGGAAAATCCCCACCCTTGCGCACAAAACGCGCAAGGATGGGCCACCCGCAGCTGAAAAACTTTCCGGTTCTAAGCTACGGCTTTTCTTTTTGGGGTTGATGCCTGACCTTTGGCGGACGGCTTGGCGAGGAATGTCGTCAGGGCGTTGTTGACCTCGTCGGCGTGAGTCCAAGCGATGTTGTGCGGGCCGTCTTTGATGACGACGAGTTCGGCGCCGTTGATCAGTTTGGCGGTGCGATTTCCGGCCGCGGAGATGGGGACGATTCGGTCGGCGTCGCCGTGAATGACCAGCGTGGGGACGTCGATCTTTCCCACGTCGTTGCGGAAATCTTCGTGCCAGGTGGGCACGCAGGCCAGACTGGCGGTGGCGGACGCGGCGGCGGCCACGTTCCAGCTTGCCTGGACTGCCTGCTCGCTGACGCGCTTTCCGAGATAGACGTCCGTGTTGTAGAAATTCTTGAAGAAGTCGGTGAAGAAGGCGTAGCGATCGGTGGCCACAGCTTTCTGGATGCCTTCGAATACGCTGCCATCGACGCCTTCGGGATTGTCCGCAGTCTTCAGTAGAAAGGGCGGAACGCCTCCGATGATGACTGCCTTGCTCACGTCCTTGGAACCATATTTTCCTATGTAACGAGCTACTTCACCGCCGCCCATGGAGAAGCCGACCAGGGAAAAATCGCGCAGCTTCAACTGCGTGACGAGTTGGTGCAGGTCTTGGGCGAAGGTATCGTAGTTGTAGCCAGTGGTGGGCTGGCTGGACTGTCCGAAGCCGCGGCGGTCATAGGCGATGACCCGGTATCCGGCCGCGAGCAGGACTGGAACCTGTTTTTCCCACGATGAACTGCTCAACGGGTATCCATGTATCAGGACGACGGGCTTACCGGAACCGTGATCCTCGTAGTAGAGATGGATGGGGCCGGAATTTTCTTTTCCCACTTCAACATACGGCATAGATCCTCCTAAATAATGGTTGTGATTTACGAAATGTTGGTTTTGAGAGGTGGCGTGCTGTGGTGGTAGATGGTTGACGAGGCGTTTCGGATGCGTTTTAGATTGTAAAGTTTCGCCGAGCGCCGTGACGGATGTGGAACACCTCGACTTGCTTCTTTCTCTCTCTCACGTGATAAATCACGCGATAAATATGAGGCTTTCGTCCGAAGAGAAGATGCCGGAGCTGCTTGTTCTCAGGAGTCACGGCGCACCGGTTGGGATGTTTTTCCAAACTTAAGATCGCTCGTTTAAGACCTTCGTACCATCGAAAAGCGGTGACTGATTCGGCTGCGTGAATGTGTTCGAAGAGCAGCGCCAAATCTCGCTGGGCGCGAAGCATCAGCTTAACGAGATAGGCCATACTTTTGTTTGATCTCGGCGTCGAACTCCTTGAAGAACTCCCGCGCCGTCCGGCCTCGTCCCTTTCTCGCTTCTTCCAATCCCTGGCGGATGCCTTCGCGCACGTCGGCCGCCGCCGCGATGTCGAGCAATCTCTGATACGATTCCGCATCCTGGACGACCGCGGCAGCTTTTCCTTTCACCGTGAGGACGACAGGACGCCGACTTTTCTTCAGCTGCTTCATGAAGTCGCCGGATCGGCGGCGGAACGTCGTGAGCGACTGAATGTCCCGAGTGAGGTCAAGCATAAACCATCTCCTGAGCACCTTTTTAGGTGCTTCTAGAATACACTAAATCTCTCCTGTTAGACTCGAATGTTTGGAGGTGGGACTTGCAGGCTGTTTATATTCTTTCGGGCGCGCGGACGCCGATTGGGAAGTTTGGGGGAGCGCTGGCATCCTTGACTGCCGCCGACATGGGCGTGGTGGCGGCGAAAGTGGCTGTGGAGCGGGCCAGGATCGAGCCGGCGCAGGTTGATGAAACGATCTTCGGAAATGCGCGGCAGGCGGGAGGCGGGCCGAATGTGGCGCGACAGATTTCGGTGCGCAGCGGCGTCCCGCAGGAAGTTCCGGCGTTTACGGTGAACAAGGCTTGCGCATCCGGGATGAAAGCGATTGCGCTGGCTTATCAGGCGATTCTGTTGGGCGATGCGAATTGCATTCTGGCGGGCGGGACGGAGTCGATGTCGCGGGTTCCTTATTATTTGGACAAGGCGCGATGGGGATACCGGCTGGGCAATCAGGAACTGGTGGACGGGATGTATCGCGACGGATTTTTTTGTCCGTTGGCGGACATGCTGATGGGCGAGACGGCGGAGGTGCTGGCGGAGCAGTACGAGATTACGCGCGAGGAGCAGGATGAGTATGCGTTGCTGTCACAGACGCGGGCGGCGCGGGCGATTGCGGCGGGACGGTTCGATGCGGAGATTGTTCCGGTGAGCGTCGAAGGAAAGAAGGGCGCGTTGACTTTTGCGCGCGATGAGCATCCATTCCCGGACGCGAGTATGGAGAAGTTGGCGAAGCTTGCTCCGGTGTTTTCTGACGCTGGGACCATCACTGCGGGGAATTCTTCGGGCATCACCGATGGGGCGGCGGCGGTCGTAGTGGCCAGCGAACATTTCGTGCAGCAGAACAATTTGAAGCCACTGGCGCGAATCGCGGCGGCCGCTTCGGCGGGGGTGGATCCGCGGACGATGGGGATTGGGCCTGTGCCAGCACTACGAAAGCTGGAGGAGAAGCATAATCTCAGGACGCATGAGTTTGGACTGATTGAGTTGAACGAAGCGTTTGCGGCCCAGGTTTTGGCTTGCGACCGGACTTTGAATCTGAATCGTGAGCGGCTCAATGTGAACGGCGGGGCGATTGCGCTGGGGCATCCCATTGGCTGCACGGGGACACGCATCACGGTGACCCTGCTGCACGAGATGCTGAAGCGGAATACCAAGCGCGGAGTGGCGACGCTTTGTGTGAGCGGCGGCATGGGGATGGCGCTGGCACTGGAAAACATGGTTTGACGGGGGGCTCCCTGCCGGTGGAATCATCACGCTGTGGCATAACTGATAGGGATCCTTCGACTTCGTGGCTGCTCTGCTTCGCTGAGCCGCCGCTGCGCTCAGGATGACAATTCCGTCCCGGGGGTAAAGCCCGCGGAGCCGGACTGCGCGGTCAGGAGTGCCCTCGCCACATAATCTGAGATGCACATATCCCAGGATGAGGAACGATCCGCAATTTCGTTTGGCTGTGGAATCGGACGCAGGCACTCTGCTGCGATTTATGCGAGAGTATTACGCTTTCGATGGCCATGGGTTTGACGAACCGAAGGCGCACGTGGCGCTGATGGCGCTGCTGCGCGACGCGAATCTGGGGCGCGCCTGGCTGATTCTTGATGGCGGCGGGCCCGTGGGATACATCGTGCTGTGCTTCGGATACAGTCTGGAGTGGCTGGGCCGCGATGCCTTTGTCGATGAATTCTACTTGCTGGAGGAATATCGGCGGCGCGGCTGGGGGCGCAAGACGATGGAATTTGTGGAAGAGTCGGCGAGGACAGCGGGAGTTCGCACGCTTCATCTGGAAGTGGTGCGACACAATACGGCGGCACTCGAAGTGTACCGGAAGCTGGGGTTCGCGGAGCACCAGAGCAGATTTCTGTCGAAATGGATCGCGCAGGACTTTAGTAGACGGGAGGGCCGGAACGGACATTGATTGATAGCCAAGCACGCCAGCAGGACCCTTTTTCCCGCCAACCTCAGAGGGTTGCATCTCATCCAAGTGCCCGTTCTCCATGGGCGGAGAGCGGCGTTCATTGTTCATTGCCTCCAAACCTTGACTAAGAGCATGCCGTAACCGGCAGAACACTGCGATGAGCTTCGCCCGAATAATCTACAGGCCAGTATGAAGATTTCGCAGCACTCTTTCGCTTTCAGAAGAGCGAACTCCCAGACTCCACTCCTAAACTTACTGATGGTTTGTTTGATGCTTGCCGTGACGTCCTGTGGCGGCGGAGGCGGCGGCAGCCAGCCTTTCCCCAAGGCATTTTCCATCTCTTCAGTTTCGGCAGAATGCACGCCTTCGGCGATTGCGATGAACGCAACCTCGCAGTGCAACGCAGTTGTTCAAGGTACGGGAAGTTTCAGTTCCGCTGTGACGTGGTCCGCCAACGGAGGAACGATCAACACCGGAGGTCTTTTGGCCGCCCCCGCCGCCGCAGGTAACGTGACTGTGACCGCGACCAGCACGCAGGACACTACCAAGTCGGGAACAGCGATCGTCAGCGTGCAGGCGGCTTCGCCCACGGTCACTTCCGTCGCAGTTTCCTGCAATCCGTCAAGCGTGGGCATGAACGCAACCTCGCAGTGCAATGCAACAGTTCAAGGCACGGGAAGTTTCAGTTCGGCGGTCACGTGGTCCGCCAACGGAGGAACGATCAACGCCGGCGGTCTTTTGGTCGCGCCCGCCGCCGCAGGTAGCGTGACTGTGACCGCGACCAGCAAGCAGGACACTACCAAGTCGGGAACAGCGATCGTCAGCGTGCAGGCGACTTCGCCCACGATCACTTCCGTAGCAGTTTCCTGCAATCCGTCAAGCGTGGGCGTGAACGCAACCTCGCAGTGCAATGCAACAGTTCAAGGCACGGGAAGTTTCAGTTCGGCGGTCACGTGGTCGGCTAGCGGAGGCACCATCAACGCGAGCGGACTTCTAACCGCACCCGGCACGGCTAGTACTGTGACTGTGACCGCGACCGGTACGCAGGACACTACAAAGTCGGGAACGGCGACTGTTAGTGTGCAGGCGACTCCGTCCACGCTTACTTCGGTTGCGGCGATGTGCAATCCCTCAATCGTAGCGGTCGATGCCACCTCGCAGTGCAGCGCAGTTGTTCAAGGCACGGGAAGTTTCAGTTCAGCGGTCACGTGGTCTGCCAGCGGCGGCACCATCAACGCCAGTGGTCTTTTGACCGCGCCAGCCGCGGCCGGTGGCGTGACCGTCACTGCGACCAGCACGCAAGACACTACCAAGTCAGGAACGGCGACCGTAACTGTGGAGTTACAGACACCGCAGAGCAGCCACGTCATCCTGGTGATGGAAGAAAACCAGAGCTATGCGACCGTAGTAGGAAATACTAACGACTGGCCAAGTCTGAACAACCTGATGAGCAATGGCGCCCTGGCAACCAACTATTACGCGAACTCGCACCCGTCGATCGGCAACTATTTCATGCTAACCGCGGGACAGTTGCTGACGACAGATGACAATTCCACCACAGTGTGGACTGTGGACAATATTGCGCGGCGAATGCTGGCTTCGGGTGTCTCATTCAGGATTTATGCGGAAGGCATCAGTCAGGGCTATCTTGGGGGCAATACGGGACTGTACCTGATTCGGCATAATCCATTTGCCATGCTCTCGGATGTGGCCGACAACCAGCAGGTTGCGAACCAGTGCATCTGGCCGTTTTCACAATTTGCCGCAGACGTGGCCAACGGCACATTGCCTGAATTCTCATTCATTGTTCCCGATGTCGATGACGATGCACACGACGGAACGCCTCTGCAGGCCGACACCTGGTTGCGGACAAATGTGATCGTCCCTCTGTCCAACTCTTCAGCCTTCGCATCCGGAGGGGATGGCATTCTGATCGTAGCGTTCGATGAAGCGGCCGACACCGATACCGCGAACGGCGGAGGTCACGTCGCTTCGGTTTTCTGGGGTCCGAATGTGAAGATCGGATATACGCAAACCTCGATGACGGTGTATCAGCATCCAAGCATGTTGCGCACGGTGATGGAGGCACTGCGGTTGTCGAATCCTCCTGGTGATGCCGCCACGGCGCCTTCCATGTCGGAGTTCTTTTTGCAGAAGTAAGCCTGATTCTGCGACTGCGAATATGCCGCGAACCTCTGGAACGAGGCATTGCCTTCTGCTATGCTTTCCGGGCTTTTCCCTCTTGGGGAAGATCGTGCCGCCAGCTTTCTTGCAGGCGAGCGAATCGGTGAGGAGGCTACCGTGGTTCAACGCATCGTAGGTTTTTTCTGTTTGGCCGGGGGTCTGGCAATCGGCCATCTGGCTTTTGCGCAGGAGTTTTCTGCCGACGTTCACGACATGAAGAGAGAAAACAAGGGGTAAGCAAGCTCTATGCGGGAAAGGACAAGGTACGGTTCGAAGGCCAGAGCCAAGGTGAGGCCATGGGACCCACCGTAGTCATCATCGACGAAGCGCAAAATAAGAACATTGTACTGATGCCGCAGCGGCACTCGTACATCGAGGCGCCGCCCATGATGGTCAAGCCCTTGATCACTCAGTTCTGGCGTGTGGACGACGTGAACGATGCCTGTCCGCAGTGGAAGAAGACCGCCGAACAGGCGGGAACGTACAAAAACTGGGGCAGCTGCACGAAAGTAGGCAGCGACAGTTTGAACGGACGGAGCACGGTAAAGTACGAAGGCGTTTCCGCCAAAGGTGAGAAGAGTTTTGTGTGGGTTGACACGAAACTCCACTGCGTGGTGAAAATGGATGGCACCGACGGAGGCATGGAGCTGCGCAATATTCAGGAGGGGTCGCAGCCAGCGAGCTTGTTCGAGATTCCCGCGGGATACACAAAGTTTGATATGGGCAGCGCGATGAAGCGGCCTCAGTAAGGAGTGGATGATAAGCGCCGATGCGCGACGACGGTTGCACGGAGATCCCTTCGGCTTCGCTCAGGGCAGGCTCTTCCTCCGCCTAAAGAACGGCTCCGTCAGGATGACACAGTAGGAAGTTGGCGTTGTCGCCAGTTTCTCTCCGCGTTGCGCCGAAAACAGTCGGGACCTATACTCAAATCGACGGCGATCCTCTGGCGTTTTTCGGAGCAACCAATGGCTTTGTCGGCAGTGATTGTGGACGATGAGCAACTGGCCCGCGACGAACTCGCCTACCTGCTGAAAAACGCCGATGATGTTAACGTCGTGGCGCAGGGCAAAAATGGGCTGGAAGCGGTCAATCTGATCAAGGAGCACAACCCAGACCTGGTTTTTCTGGATGTGCAAATGCCTGGGCTGGACGGCTTCGGAGTCATCAAAAAGCTGCTCGACAAGAAAATTCGCCTGCCTAAGATAGTCTTCGCCACCGCGTTTGATCAGTATGCGGTAAAGGCGTTCGAAGTGAACGCGATCGATTATTTGCTGAAGCCGTTTGACAAGAAGCGGGTGGCGCAGGCCATTCAAAAAGCGCGAGCCAAGCAGGACGCGGACGGACTGCCGGCGGAGAAGATCGAGACGCTGGTGCGGATGATCGAGTCGCAAAAGCAACCAGCCTCGAAGATTCTGCTGAAGACGGTGGGGCGCATGTTTCTGGTGGACCAGAGAGACATCTGTTATGCGTGGATTGAAGATGGCGTCATCACGGTTGTAACTGGGGGCGCGGCTGGGATGGAAGGACAATCCAACTGCCGCACGCTCGAGGAACTGCTGGACAGCTTAGACACGAATCTTTTTTGGCGGGCGCACCGCTCCTATCTGGTGAACATCAATCGGATCCGCGAAGTCGTTCCCTGGTTCAAGAGCTCTTACCAGCTGCGCATGGATGATAAAAAGCAAACCGAGATACCGGTCAGCCGGGCTCAGACGAAGCGGCTGCGGGAACTGTTCGGCCTCTGAAATTTCCCTCGAGCATTGACAAAGATTAGCCTGCAGGCCAGTATGCGGATCCGCGCTTTGGATTCGCCGCGGCGTGGCGGAGTTGTGAACTCCTTCCACCAGGACGAACAGGTCGTCGATCAGCGTGCCCGAATACATTCGTGGTCTCCGGCCAAGAGTTTTGCCGGAGCAGTGTTCAGAACGGTCTTCAAAACAGCGCCGGAGGACGGCTGAATAAGCCGCCGTCCTCCGGTCAAGCGGGGGAAGGCTAGACGGCCAGGGCCTGCAACGCAGTGCGGTCGCGAATGACTAACTTCGGCCCGTCCAGACGGATCAACTGCTTTTTTTTCAGATCGCTCAAGAGGCGGGTCACGGTTTCGCGCGAAGAGCCGATGCGCTGCGCCATCTCCTCGTGGGTCATCGAGGAATGAAGGCGAGTCTCAGAGGCTTCCACTCCCTGGGTGGGCGAGTGCGACAGCAAGAGCCGGGCCAGCTTGCCTGCCGAGGATCGAGTGAGCACCAGGTCATGCATATCGCGATAGGCGGACTGGAAATCGCGGCTCAGAGACTGGGCCGTGTGCAAGGCGACGTCGCTGTCAGACTGCATCAGCTCCAGGAAATGCTTGCGGTTCACAAAGCTCAGTTCACAGGAAGTAGCGGTTTCCGCGGTTAATTCATAGCCCATGCCAAGGATTGCCGCACTGAGACCGAGGGCATCTCCGGCCGCCGCGGTTTTGAGAATCAGAATCTTGCCTTCACGCGAGGTGGTGGACAGGTTTACTTTGCCGGTGCACAAAATAAACATGCCGCGTGGGTTCTGGCCTTCCACAAACAGGATTGCGCCGGCCGGAAGCAGGCTCTGATGGCAAATATCGTTCAGCGATTGCAATGTGGATTCGGAAAACCCGGAAAAGAAACCGGGATAAATGTTGGGAGGAGGAGCAGCGTGGTCAACAGGGTCAATCCCGAACTGGACGTTCATATTCATATTCATATTGGACTCCCTCTCGGACTCATTGGTGCTGGACCGCTTTGGTTTGAGCACGCGGCCCGAGCCGGAGCCTTGGCCGAGTCCGCCCAACTGGCGCGAACTGGCGAGCAGGGAGCGGGCGTGAGCGCGAGTATCGCCGTGCAAACTCTGGGCGGCCGCAAGGATGTCCCAGGCGGCGCTCGGCTCTTCCTGCTGTAACCACTCGATGTGACGGGCGAATAAGTACAAGGGATCAACTTCCTGCGGGTGAGTACCGGGGGCGGGCTGAAGATCAGGGGCGGGCGATGGCGCCTTCATCCGCGCTGTGCGCCACCCGGTGGCCGGATTTGCATGATCACGAACCGAGGGTGAAGATGCGGGCAGTGCCGTCTCGAGAAACGGGCCTGCCGGGCACGGGCTCACGCGTTGATACTTATTGGTTAACAACACTTCTAAGCCTCCACCACATCGGCTAAGTCTTTGCCGCGGGTTGGTATCTCAACGAGGAGCAATGTTCTATCTGCGGGGCCACAACAAATGTGGGACTGCCCGAGCAGCGTACGCTACAGTACAATGCACGTCGCGTTCCGCAAATGGGGCCCGCGGCGAAAGCGCGTAAAGTCATTATTTGGAGCGAGTTCCAAAAACGAAAAAAGCAGAGTATTTTGGGGAGATTGCCGAAGCGTCGGCAAAGTGCCGATTAGTCGTCGCCCAACTTTTGGTGCAGGTTCCCGGACTGGAAAGGATTCGATAGGATGAGACTATTTTCGACGAAGCGATGAGAAATCCTGGCGCCCGATTTTCAAGCGTTGCATCTTCGATTGCAGGGTCGTGCGTTTTAACCCGAGACGGCGGGCGGCACCGTCGGGTCCCGAGAGCACGCCCCTGGTTTCCCGAAGCACCCGGATAATGTGTTCGCGCTCGGCGACATCCAGGCTCTGATCTGGTGGGGATACGAGGGCGCCACTTTCTGTCTGCAACTCAGATAACGGGACGCGAAGCACGCTGCCTTCACTAAGGATGACGGACCTTTCCATCAGATTCTCGAGTTCGCGGACGTTCCCCGGCCAAGGCAATCTGGTCAGAGTCTGCATGGTCTCTTTGGGAATGCTTTCGATCGGGCGGTCCATGCGGGTGGCGAATTTGCGAACGAAGTAGCGGATCAGAAGAGGGATATCTTCCGGCCGCTCGCGCAAAGGCGGCACGCGGATGGGAAAAACGCTGAGACGGTAGAACAAATCGCTGCGAAATTGATGCTTTGCCATGTCCTCGGCCAAGTCCCGGTTGGTGGCAGCGATCAGACGGAGGTCCACTTTGATGGTACGATTGCTGCCGAGCCGTTCGAACTCATGATCCTGCAGAACCCGCAATAGCTTAGGTTGCATTTCCAGAGCGATCTCACCGACTTCATCGAGAAATAAAGTTCCACCATTGGCCAGTTCCAGGCGTCCCATCTTGGAGCTAATGGCTCCGGTAAAAGCGCCTCTCTCGTGGCCGAACAATTCGCTTTCGAGTAAGCCGGTGGGAATAGCAGCGCAGTTGAGTTTGATGAAGGCGGCCTGCCTTCGGCGGCTCATGCGGTGAATGGCCCGGGCGATCAATTCCTTGCCGGTACCGGTTTCTCCCTGGATCAGGACGGTAGCGTCACTGAGAGCGACGATTCCTACCTGATTGAGCACTTGTTTGAGTGCGGGACTGTCGCCAATGATTTCTTCAAATGGTCCCTCAGAGGGAAGATCGCCTTCCAGATATTTTTTTTCTTCGCCCAGCCGTTGTTTGAGCAATTCGATCTCAGCTGCCGCTCGCTGATTTTCCAAAGCTACGGCAAACAGGGCGGCGACCTGATTGAGCAGTCCCAGGTCCTCGGGATGAAAGGCGTCTCTGCGAGTGCTGCCGAGCACCAGCACACCTAGTGGACCCTTGGGCCGTAGAAGCGGCACGCAACACAGGGACCGAAGTCCTTCGGCGAGAAGATTCTTTGTAATCTCAGCCTCAAAGCCTTGCATCTGCTTTTTCGAGAAAATCACCGGG
>Ga0073928_10003325_pt1 | contig 25627 bp, 24 predicted proteins | sample PaiPotPPA55metaG_FD_76969 | JGI IMG/M metagenome (GOLD analysis project Ga0073928, IMG submission 76969) | Iron sulfur acid spring bacterial and archeal communities from Banff, Canada, to study Microbial Dark Matter (Phase II) - Paint Pots PPA... ...
GTGCCGCAGCGCCAGCTCGGCCGCGGCCTCGCGGACCGCGGACAGGTCCCTGGCGATGATGCGGGCGGATTCCACCAGCTGCACGGCCATCGCGGTGTCGTTGAGATCCTGGCTCGTCATCCCGATGTGGACGTAGCGGGCTTCGGGCTGGCCTATCGACTCGTTGACGTCGGTCAGGAAGGCGATCACGTCGTGGCCCACCCGAGCCTCGATCTCGGCGATGCGGCGGGCGTCGAAGGTGGCCTTGCGGATCTTCGGCAGGGCGTCCTCGGGTATGCGGCCCAGCTCGGCCCACGCCTCGCATGCCAGCACCTCGATGCGAAGCCAAAGCTCGAACCGGTGCTGGTCCGACCAGACTGCCTGTATGGCAGGCGGAGAGTATCGCTCGATCAAGCTACTCCTCTCCCTTCAGGGAGCAATCAATAAGGCCGAACCTGGACGCGCTGGCGCGCAGGGGAGGGGTGAGGGTGATCAATCTTCCTTTTTGGGGCCCGCTCCCAATCAACACAGGGGACGCAGCGATTATAAACGCCACCCGGCTGGGGCAGATCTGGTGGGCGGTCAGAAGTTATCCACAACATGCTGTGTCTTTAGGCGTTCCGGGCAGCGAGGGCGGCGCGGGCACCGATAATCGCTCGGTGGCCAGCCCGCCGCTTCGTAACCAGCTTCGAGGGGTCTCCGTTTGAAGACGCACAGGCTGAGCTGCCGGTGAGCGACCCGTCCCGCGACGAGGAAAGGCGCCTTGTCGATCGCGCCAAGCGGGATCCCCGCGAGTTCGGGGCGCTCTACGACCGGCACTTCCAGCAGATTTACAGGTTCGTGTATTCAAGAGTGAGGGAGCAAACCGCGGCGGAGGATGTGACGTCAGAGGTCTTCATCAAGGCCCTGAAGGCGATGCCCCGATACCAGGACACGGGGAGGCCCTTTGCTGCCTGGCTGTACCAGATCGCCGTGAACGCGATCGCCGACCGCTACCGCACCCTGCGTCCCTCTCAGCCGCTCGAAGACTTCCACGATCTCTCTGTCGGCGGCCCGCCGATCGAAGAGCAGGCCGCGGAGCGCGATGAGATCCGCCGCATCTGGTCGATCGTCGAAGAGCTGCCGAATCAGCAGCGCACGGCGCTGGTGCTCAAGTTTCAGGAGGACATGAAGATCGAGGACATCGCGATCGCGATGGGCAAGACGCCCGGCGCGGTGAAGCTGCTGATCCACCGTGGGGTCAGCCGCCTCCGCGAGGAGTCGGGCGCGTTGAGGCCGTCGGAATGAGCGGGGAGATGGATCCCGAGCTCTACGACATCCTCGGCGACCCCGAGCTGATCCGGATCGCGCGCAAGCTCAGCTCCGCGAGCGCGCCCGAGCCGCCGCTGGACGATGCCTTCAAGTCCGCGCTGCGGCGCGAGCTGATGGCGGAGGCCTGGCGCGAGACCGAGGGCAAGAACGCCTGGTGGCGCCGCGTCTTCGCGCCCGCGGGGCTGGCCTGGGTGGGCGCGGCGGCGATGGTGGTGATCGTGGCGTCGGTGGTCCTCTACACCACGAACCAGCCGGTCAGCACCGGCCCCTTCCAGCTTGTCATCACCAGCCCGCAGAAGGATTCCGGCTCGGTCGCGCTGCGCGATCCCATCCTGGTTTCGTTCAACCAGCCCATGGACCACCAGTCGACCGAAGCCGCGGTGCAGATCACGCCCGCGACGACGGTGGCCTTCCGTTGGAGCGACGACAAGACTCTGTACGTGCAGCCGACCAGCGGCAACCTCGCGCCGAACACGCAGTACCTGGTGACCATCGGCCCCGGCGCCAAGACGCAGGGCGGCAACCAGATCGACACCCCGAAGACTTTCACGTTCGTGACGCAGCCGACTGCGTCGCCGTCAGCGCTGCCGTCCCCGTCTCCGAAGAGCAACGGTTTCGGACAGCAGCTGACCACCGCATACCCACCCACCGGCACCACATATCCAGTGGTCTGGTCGGCGGACTCGTCAACGGTCTACTTCGTCGCAGCCGGAGGCGCACTCGAGTCCGTGCCGGCCAAGGGCGGCCCAACCAAGACCCTGGTCGCCGATGGGGCCTCGCTGCCCGCGATCGCTCCGGAAGGCGATCGGCTCGCCTACGTCCGCGGCGGCAAGATCGAGACCCTCACGCTCGCCACGGGCGAGACGGCCGAGCTCGCGGTCACGCCCGCCCCGACCGCGCTCGGCTGGGTGAAGGACCAGCTCTACTGGGGGACCAACGAGGGCGTCTACCAGGCTGGCCCGAGCGGCCCGACCAGGATCGCGACGATCCCGCCGCCGAACGACACCACGGCCATCCTTTCAATCGCGCCGGACGGTACGCATGCCGCGTTCGGCCGGGACACCAGCCTGTTCCTTCTCGACATCGCCTCGGGTCAGACCGCAAACCTGGGCCAGGTCGGAGCCGGCACCACGTTCCAGGGTTGGTCGCCCGACGGCTCGCGCGTCGTCTACAACGGCCTGATCGCGGACATGAGCGGCCGGACTGTCAGCGCGCTTCCGACGGGAGACGTCAGCTGGTCGGCCCAGAACGAAATCCTCCTCGGCAGCGACACGGGCCTGTTCACGGTCCGTCCTGACGGCACCGGCCTCACCAAGGTGGCGGATGGAACCTACAGCCGACCCGTCTGGGCGCCGGATTCGTCGACCTTCGTATTCCTTCGCGATGGGCTATGGGTGGCGACGGCGCCGACCCTGGCGCCAGCGCCGGCGGCGACCGACCAGGCTCTTGCGGTGGTGAACGCTTTCATGCAGGCTCGGAAGGACGGCAACTCGGACCGGGCGCTGCTGTACCTGACCGACGCGGGCAAGGCCGCGTACAACACGGGCAACCCGCCGTTGATCCCACTTGGGGACTCAGGTTTCAAGCGCTTCTACGTCCTCTACGCGGAGGGTGACCCGTCAACCCCAGGCTCGGTTCGGGTCGCGGTGCGCATGGTGTTCGGGCATGGGAACGTGGAGCAGACAACCATCGAGGAGACGCTCAGCCTGCGTCGCGCGCAGGCGACGGATCCTTTCCTGGTCGACGCCGTCACGGCCGCCGCCCCGCGCGACGTCACCAAGGGCCCTCAGGTGGTGGGGATGACGATCACGGCCCCGAAGATCGAGGTCACCTTCGACAGCGACCTGGTGCCGACCTCTGTCTCGAGCATCACGCTGCAGGACAGCCAGGGCAATGTCGTCGACGCGACCGTGAACTACGCCGACCGCATCGTGACGTTCTCCGGGCTGCGTCTGAAGGCAGGCGCCCACTACCGCCTGGTGGTGCTTCCCAGTGTGGTGGACGTGGGTAGCAGCCACATCGTCACGGAGTACGACCTCGACTTCGTTGGCCCCGCGCCCGACGCGACGTCGGGGGGTGTGACGCCGACCGCGGCGGTGAGCCCGAGCCCAAGCCCCTCGCCGAAGCCGACTGCGTCCTAGCTAGCTAGATAAGCCGCAGCTTGCGTGCCGCGCGGGCCAGGGCAGTCACCGAGCCCGAGTGCACGATCTCGCCCTCGAGCGCCGCGTTGAGCGCTGCGGCCAGCGGCAACCGCCGGACCTCCATGTCCTGCTCGTACGTCTCCAGGTTCTGCTCCGCTTCGGTGATGCCCTCGGCGAGGTAGAGGTGGGCGTGTCCCGTGAGGATCGCCGCCCCGTGCGCGATGCCGAGCTCGGTGAAGCGATCTGCCCGCAGCCCCGTCTCCTCGGCCAGCTCGCGGCGCGCGCAGTCAAGTGGTTCCTCGCCAGCGTTGAATGTCCCTGCCGGCACCTCCCACGACGACTCGTTCCATGCATGTCGCCACTGGCGCACCAGCACCGTGTCGCCGTTGTCGAAGTGAGGCACGACAAAAACCGAGTCCGGGTTCTCGACGATGTGGTACGGGACTTCTTCGCCGGTGGGATACCGGATGACATCGGAGCGGAGCGCGAACGGCCCGGCCTTGCCCGCCTGGGTCGATCCGAGAACCTCGAACGGCCGGCCGTTCTTCGGATGCTGGAGCTTGCTCAGGTGCGCCTACTTGATAGCCGCCGAGACGGCGGCCGCGGCCGCGGCGATGTGTCGCGGATTCGGCCCGTAGTCGAACGGCGACTCCTCGCCTGCGAGCGCCTTCGCCTGCTCCACGAGCTCGGGGTGATCGTCGATGAATCGAGTGCTCAGCTTTCCGGAGCGGAAGTCGGGAGATTCGAGGATCGCCCGGTGGTAGGGGATGGTGGTGGCCGGACCCACCACGACGAACTCCCTCAACGCCCGGCCGGCCCGCGCGATCGCCTCCGCGCGGTCGGCGCCGTGAACGATGAGCTTCGCCACCAGCGAGTCGTAGTTGGGCGGCACGTCGGAACCCGGGCCGAAGCCTGAGTCGACGCGCACGCCCGGACCCGCCGGTGCGACCCACCGATTGATGCGCTTTGGGTTCGGCATGAACTTGCGCACCGGGTCCTCGGCGTTGATCCGCATCTCGATCGCGTGACCCGTCCACGTGATGTCGTGCTGCGAAAAGCTCAGCTCCATACCCGCTGCGACGCGTATCTGCTCCTTCACAAGGTCGATCCCGGTCACTGCCTCGGTGATCGGATGCTCTACCTGCAGCCGAGCGTTGACCTCGAGGAAGAAGAACTCGCCGTCGCTGAACATGAACTCGACTGTTCCCGCATTCACATACCCGGCGGCGGTGACCGCTCGGATCGCGGCGTCGCCCATCGCGGCGCGGATCTCAGGCGTCAGGGCCGGCGAAGGCGTCTCCTCCATGATCTTCTGGTGCCGGCGCTGGATCGAGCACTCACGCTCGCCCAGGTGCACGGCGTGCCCGTGCTCGTCGCAGATGACCTGGATCTCGATGTGTCGCGGCTTGCGCACGTAGCGCTCGAGATAGACGGTCGGGTCGCCGAACGCGTTGCGCGCCGCCTGCACGCTGCTCTCGACCGCCGCGGCCAGCTCAGCTTCCGTCTCGACCACCTTCATGCCGATGCCGCCGCCGCCGCCTGAAGGCTTGACCATGATCGGAAACCCAACGGTGTTCGCGGCCTTGATGGCGGTCGCCGCGTCGGTGACCGCGTCGCTACCCGGCGTGACCGGGACTCCGTTCTCGACCGCCAGCTTGCGGGCGGCGAGCTTCGAACCGAGCGCGCGCATCGCCGACGCCGGCGGGCCGATGAACTTGATGCCAGCGGCCTGGCAGGCCTCGGGAAACGGCGCCTTCTCGGACAGGAATCCGTAGCCGGGGTGGATGGCCTCCGCCCCGCAGTCATGGGCCGTCTTGACGATTCGCTCCAGCTGCAGATACGACTCGGTGGGCGGGGCGCCACCGATGTGATACGACTCGTCTGCGTAGCGAACGTGGATCGCGTCTCGGTCGGCGTCGGAGTACACCGCGACGGTCGCGATCCCGAGCTCGCGGCAGGCGCGCATGACGCGGATGGCGATCTCGCCCCGGTTCGCGATCAGGATCTTCTTGAAGAGCTTGTGCTTCACGCCGTCAGCCGATCGCCAGCAGCGGCTGGTTCGGGGTCACGACCTCGCCTTCTTTGACGTAGACGTCGCGAACTTTTCCCGCGACGGTCGTGACGATGTCGTTCTGCATCTTCATGGCCTCGAGCACCGCCACGACGTCGCCGAGCTTCACGTCGTCCCCGGCGCGGATGGGGATCTTGACGATCAGCCCCTGCATCGGCGCGACCACTGTGCCATCACCAGCCCTGGACGGGGGCGCGGACTTCGCCGCCGCCGAAGCGGGCGCGGCGCCGGCGGCCGCCGGCACCACGGACATCCCCGCTCCAGTGACCCGCACCTTGAACACCTCGCCCTCCACCTCGACCTCGAACTCGGCGGTGGTGACCGCGGGCGCAGGTGCGGGTGGAGGCGGAGGATCCGCTTTGGCCGGTGGCGGCGGCGGCCCTGCCACAGGAGCGGCCCGGGCCGCGGCCTTCTTCGGTTCCCCAGCGGCCGCATCCTTCCGGCGGTATGACTGCGCCAGGTTTGGAAACAGCAGCTGGATCAGTACGGCGTCGTCCGTGACCTCCACGCCCATCTTCTTCAGCTGCTGCCGGGCGCCGTCCACCTGCGGCTCGAGCAGGTCCGCGGGCCGTATCGTGATCGGCTCCTCGCGGCCGAGCACCAGCCGGCGAAGCTCCGGATCCGCCGGCACGGGTGGACGGCCGTAAAGGCCCTGCAGGTAATCCTTCAGCTCTTGCGTCACGGTCGCATAACGCTCGCCACCGATCACGTTGTAGACCGCTTGCGCGGCGATCATCTGGCGAATCGGCGCCACGAGCGGGGGATAGCCGAGCTCGAGGCGCACGCGGTTCGCGTCTTCGAGGACCTCCCGTATCCGGCCGCCGGCCTCATGCGAATCGAGCTGGCGGTAGATGTCCTCGAGCATCAGCCCGGGCATGTGGTAGCGGAGGATGTCCGCGTCGACTCGGTCCGCAAACGGGCTCAGGTCATCGATGTGCTCGCGCTTCAAGACCTCGACCGCGGTGTTCGCCTCCCACATCTGCTCGAGATCGAAGCCGGTGTCGTACTCGCCGCCCTGGAGCGCAGCGACGACGCTCTCGGCTGCCGGCTGCGAAGCGCCCCATGCCAGCGGCGACATCGCCACGTCAAGGATGTCCGCGCCGGCCTCAACCGCGGCCATGTACGCCATGGGCGCCATCCCCGTGGAGCAGTGCGAGTGCACATCGACCGGGATCTTCACGCTCTGCTTGAGCGCGGCCACGAGCTCCCATGCCGCCTGCGGGCTGAGCAGGCCCGAGGTGTCCTTGATGACGATCTCGTGGCAGCCCATGTTGGCGAGCCCCTTGGCGATCGAGATCCAGAGCTCGATGTTGTGGGCCGGGGAGATCGCGTAGCAGAGCGTCCCCTGAACCTTCTTCTTCGCCTTCAGCGCGGCGGCGATCGCCGTCTCCATGTTGCGAAGGTCGTTGAGAGGGTCGAACACCCGGAAGACGTCCACGCCACTCTTCGCGGCGTGCTTGACGAATAGCTCGACCGTGTCGTCCGCGAAGTTTCGACTGGACACCAGGTTCTGTCCGCGGATCAGCGCCTGGATCGGCGTGTTCGGCGTGGCCTTGGCCAGGCGCCGCAGGAACTCCCACGGATCCTCGCCTCGGCGCACCTGCGTCTCAAAGGTCGCGCCGCCGAAGGCTTCCATAGCGGCGAACCCGATGCTGTCCATCTGCGTCGCGATCGGTACGATCTCATCGGCCGTTAGCACGCCGCCGAGGAGCGACTGGTTGGCGTCCCGGAACGTGGTATCGACCAGCCGCAAGCGAGCTGTCTTCTTTTTCATCAGGTCGCCAGCGCCGCGCGCTTTTCGTTGTGGCGCCTCTCTACTTCGGGATCGGTGATCCCGATGATGCGGGCCGCCAGCCAGGCGGCGTTCTTGGCGCCGGCCTCGCCGATGGCGACGGTCGCGACCGGGATCCCGGCCGGCATCTGGACGATCGAGTAAAGCGAGTCGACGCCGCCGAGGTGCTGCGTCGGCACCGGGACGCCGATCACCGGTAGGTCGGTCCAGGCCGCGACCACGCCGGGCAGGTGCGCGGCGCCACCGGCCGCGGCGATCACGACCTTGAGCCCACGCTCGCGCGCGGACGTCGCCCACTCCATCACGCCGCGCGGGTTGCGGTGCGCAGAGCAGACCTTGACCTCATGTGCGATCCCCAGCTCGTCCAGGACTTTGACGCACGACTCCATGAGCGGCAAATCGGACTTGGAGCCGAGGATGACGCCGACGACAGGACCCAACTAGATAGCTTCCTCAGCAATGTCAGAACGAAAGAAGGCGCCTTCGAATCGTACCTGCCGGGCCCCTGCCAGCGCCGTCTCGCGCGCCTGCGCCACCGTCTCGCCGAGCGCCACGGAGGTGACGACGCGGCCCCCATCGGTCACCACACCGCGGCCGGGCTCGAAGCGGGTCCCGGCATGAAAGATCAGCACACCCTTGGGCATCTCGGCAAGCCCGCGAATCGGATATCCGTTCTTCATGGCCGCGTCGTCGGGGTACCCCCCCGAGGCCACCACGACCCCGACGCACGCGCGCGGGCTCCAGCGCAGCTCGGGAAATGACGCAAGGCCGCCTTTGGCCGCGGAGAGGGCCAGGGCGACGAAATCAGACTCGAGCCGGGGCAGCACGACCTGCGCTTCGGGGTCGCCGAACCGCGCGTTGAACTCGAGCGTGCGCACGCCGGCCTCTGTGAGCATCACGCCGGCGTAAAGCACGCCCCGGAACTCGTTGCCGGATGACCCAAGCTCGCGAATCGCCGGCTTCATCACTTTCTCGACCACCTCGTCGACCACGTCCTGTGTCACTCCAATCGGCGGCGAGTACGCGCCCATCCCTCCGGTGTTGGGACCGGTGTCACCGTCGTGTGCACGCTTGAAATCACGGGCGGGTGCGAGGGGAACGACGTCGTTCCCGTCGGTGATGGCGAGCAGCGACACCTCCGGCCCGTCGAGCCTCTCCTCGACCACGATCGTCGCGCCGCTCTTTCCGAACCGGCCCTCGACGAGCATCGCGTCGATCGCGGCGTCGGACTCCGCCGAATCGCCGCACACGATCACGCCCTTGCCACGCGCCAGGCCATCGGCCTTCACCGCCACGCGGCCGCCGCGCTCGCGGGCCCACGCTTTCGCGGGCGCCGCCTGGGTGAAGGTGTCGAAGTCGGCCGTGGGTATGCCGGCCCGCTGCATCAGCGACTTCGCGAAAGACTTGCTCGACTCGATGCGGCCGGCGGCTCGGTTGGGCCCGAACACATTGAAGCCGGCGCTGCGCAGCGCGTCTCCGACACCGGCGTCGACGGCGCCCTCGGGGCCGAGGACGACCAGGCCGAGACGCTCTTGCTTGGCGAACTGGACGAGCCGGACGACGTCAGTGGCGGGGATCGGCACATTGCGCGCCATGCCGCCGGTGCCGCCGTTGCCAGGCGCGCAGAAAACGCGCTCGACGAGATCGGACTGCACGCACTTCCAGACGAGCGCATGCTCGCGAGCGCTCGAACCGATAACGAGAACCTTCACGGCCGGCTCAGCTTAGTGGCGCGCGATGACCACCATTCCGCACCTTTGGCACCACACAGGCCCAAAACTCTCGTGCCATTCGCGTGTTTGGCTCCAGAGGTGCGGAATTCGCGCTACTCCCACTCGATGGTGCCCGGCGGCTTCGAGGTGATGTCGAAGACCACTCGGTTGACGCCCTTCACCTCGTTCACGATCCGGTTGCTGATGCGAGCGAGCACCTCGTACGGCACCCGCGCCCAGTCCGCCGTCATGGCGTCCTCGCTCGTCACCACCCGGACGGCGACAACGTTCGCGTACGTGCGGTAGTCCCCCATCACGCCAACGGTCTCGAGCGGTGTGAGAACGGCGAACGACTGCCACACCTGCCGGTAGAGGCCGTGGTGCTTGATCTCGTCGACGACAACCCAGTCGGCGTTGCGCAGTATTTCCAGGCGCTCGGCCGTGACCTCGCCAAGGCAGCGGATGGAAAGGCCGGGGCCCGGGAACGGCTGGCGGTAGACCATCTCCTCGGGCATCCCAAGCTCGACGCCGACCGCGCGGACCTCGTCCTTGAAGAGGTAGCGGAGCGGCTCGATGAGCTGGAAGCGCAGGCCCGGGGGAAGGCCGCCCACGTTGTGGTGCGTCTTGATCTTCACCGCGGTGGAGGCGACGTCTGGCGCGGTTGACTCGATCACGTCGGGGTAGAGCGTGCCCTGGGCAAGGAAGTCGATGTCGCCCATCTGCAACGCCTCGGCCTCGAACACGGTGATGAACTCCCGGCCGACGATGCGGCGCTTCTCCTCCGGGTCGACCACGCCTGCCAGCGCTTGCAGGAACCGATCGGTCGCATCCACGTAGCGGATGTTCATGTCGAGGTTGCCGTGCATGACCGCAAGCACCCGCTCGGCCTCTTCCTTGCGCAGGAGGCCGTTGTTGACGAACACGCACGTCAGCTGGTCGCCGATGGCACGGTGCACGAGTGTTGCGGCGACCGCCGAGTCGACGCCGCCAGACAGAGCGCAGATCACTCGACCCGTGCCGACCTGGGCGCGGATGCTCTCGGTGGCCTCGGCGATGAACGACCCGGCGTTCCAGCTCGGCTCGCAGTGGCACACGCGGTACAGGAAGTTGCGCAGCACCTCGCGGCCGCTGGGCGTGTGCACCACCTCGGGGTGGAACTGGATTCCGTACACGCCGTGGCCGTTCGTGAACGCCGCCACCGGGGAGTTGCCGCTCGACGCAAGCGCGTGAAAGTCGGGAGTCATCTTGCTCACGCGGTCCCCATGGCTCATCCACACCGGCAGCTCGCCGCTAAGGCCTTCGAAGAGGCCGTCCGGCTCGCGCACAGCGAGCAGCGCCGGGCCGTACTCTTTCGCGGCGCCGGGGTCGACCTGGCCCCCCAGGTGGTAAGCGATCAGCTGCATTCCGTAGCAGATCCCGAGCACGGGAACGCCTGAGGTGAGAGCCTCCGGGTCGACCTGGGGCGCGCCGGGCTCGTAGACGCTGGCGGGCCCGCCGCTGAGGATCAGTCCCGCCGGTTGGCGCTTTTTGAGCTCCGACCAGGGGGTCGTCCCGGGCACCAGCTCGCAGTAGACGCTGGCCTCGCGCACGCGGCGGGCGATGAGCTGGCTGTACTGCGAGCCATAGTCGAGGACAAGGACGGTCTGTCTTCCGCGCAGCCCCTCAGCCTTCGACTTCGTCTGAGAGCTCGGGGCCGTCGCGGTCCTACTCAAAGGGGTCCCCGCGAAATCACGCCGAAGGCTCTGATTTCGTGGGGGATAGTGTCAGCCCTTCCCCATACCCACGTGCTGCGCGTTCTGGAAGCTCTTGCCCTCGGAGGTGATGGAGGGCGCGATCACCATCTCGACGTGCTGGAACTCGGCGATATCGTGGGCGCCGCACACTCCGAGCGCCGAGCGAAGCGCCCCCGCGAAGTTCTGCGAGCCGTCGTCCACGCGCGCTGGCCCGGTGAGGATCTCCTTCAAGGTCGCCTTGACGCCGACCTGGATGCGCGTTCCGCGCGGGAGGTTGGGGTCGGGCGTCGCCATGCCCCAGTTGAATCCCTTCGATGCCGACTCCTCGGCTCCGGCCAGTGGCGTGCCGATCATGACCGCGTCGGCACCGGAAGCGAAAGCCTTGCAGACGTCCGCGCCGATGCGCATGCCGCCGTCGGTGATCACCGCGACCCGCATGCCGCCACGCCGCATGTGCTCGTCCCGCGCCGCCGCGATATCGGCGGTCGCCGTGACCTGAGGTACGCCGACGCCGAGGACACCGCGAGTCGTGCAGGCGGCGCCCGGGCCGACGCCGACGAGGATGCCGGCGATGCCGGTCTCCATCAGCTCGAGCGCGGTCTCGTAGTGCACGCAGTTGCCGACCACGACCGGGATCTCGCAGTTGCGCACGAGGTCTTCGAACGAAAGCTGGTGATAGGAGCGCGACGAATGGCGGGCGGTGAGGACCGTGCCCTGGACGACCAGCACGTCCGCCCCGGCCTTCTGAATTACCTCGGCTCGCTCTCCGGCCCGCGCCGGGATCGTTGAAACAGCACACAGGACGCCGGCGTCCTTGATCGCCTTGATGCGCTCGGCGATGAGCTCCGGCTTGACCGGCTCGCGATAGGCCTCCTTGAGGATGGCGTTCACGGTGGCTTTATCGGCGGCCGCGATCTTCTCGATGATCGGGCGCGAGTCTACGTATCGGGTGTGGACGCCGTCGAGGTTGAGCACCGCGACGCCGCCTAGCTTGCCCATGGCGATCGCGAACGCGACATCGACCACGCCGTCCATCGCCGAGCCCCAGAAGGGAAGGTCGAGCTTGAAACGATCGCCCTCACCGAGGCTGAAGGTGACGTCGACCTCGTCGGGGTTGAGCGTCACGCCGCCCGGGACGAGCGCGACCTCATCGAAGCCATACGCCCTGCGCGCCCGGCGACCGATGCCGATCTCTAACCCAGACTGCTCCCCGGGAATGGCCTCTCGGGTTGCGATCCGACTCTGATTCAGGGTGTGTTTACTCCAGTGGCGGCGGGCTGTCGCGAAATTATACGCAATGCAGGAACCACATATTCTGTTGGGGTCGTGTATCGAACGCTCGAGTACCTGAGAGGGGTCTCCAACGACGACGTGGCGCGCCTGCGTTCTCGCGGCATCCGTCACACCAACCAGCTGCTGCATCGGACGTCGCTCGCCATCGACCGCGACCGACTGTCGAAGCGCACGGGGATCTCGGCCGCGCGACTCTACGAGTTTGCGAACCAGTGCACGTTGCTCGAAGTGTCCGGAATGGAGCGCGCGCTGCCGGTGGTGCGGCGGCTCGGCATCAACTCGATGAATGCCCTGCGCAAGCAGGACGCGAAGGACCTGCAGGCGCGGATTGTGGACGCGGTCGGGCTTGCCGGCGCGCCGTCGCTATCGGACGTGCAGTACTGGATCAGCCAGGCGACCGCGCTGGACATAGTCGAGGAGCCCGAGCCAGGCAGGGAACCACTCGCCGTCATCGAGTAGACGTTCCTGAGGCGGCACTCGACGCCGCAAAACCGGTGTCCAAGGGTCCCGGAGCCGCACTGGACGCCTTTAGACGAAGACTCCTCTGCGCAGTTTCAGGTTGTCGTAGACCCCTTGCTGGATCGTGTCTCGCACCTGGTCTGACAACGCCATCACGAGGTTCTGGTCGTCGGCCGAGTCGGGTGGGTTCTCCTCGACGTGGACCGCCGGGTGGAACTGGATTCGCCACTTGCTCGGCAGCGGGATCAGGCCAAGCGGGCCGAGCCATGGCCAGGTCGGCGTGATCGGAAAGTACGGCATGCCGATCATCTTCGCCAGCGCTCGGATGTCGGCGATCATCGGATAGATCTCCTCCGAGCCGACCACCGACACCGGGATGATCGGCGCGCCCGCGCGAATCGCCGTCGAGACGAACCCGCCCCGTCCGAAGCGCCGCAGCTTGTACCTGTCGTCGTACTGCTTGCCCGTGCCGCGCACGCCCTCCGGGAACACCAGCACGAGCTGGTCGCGCTCGAGCAGCCGGCGGGTGTCGTCCGGATGGCCGACGGTCTGGCCGGTGCGCCGCAGGAACCACGAGAGCACCGGCATGCCCATGAACAGGCTCGCCACCAGGGCCCGCACATGCCTGGGCTGCGGGTGGGCGACGAACACCGCCGTCTTGATCATCGTCCCGTCCCACGGCAGGACCCCGGCGTGATTGGATACCAGCATCGCCCTGCCGCTCGCCGGCACGTTCTCGATGCCCGTTGTCTCGATCCGCCAGTAGTCGCGATACATGACCTCGAAGAGCGGGAGGAGCGACTCCGTCCATTCCGGGTCGAATCCGAACTCGTCGACCGCATAGTTGGGACCGCGCTTCGCCATCTGCTGCTGCTTGTACGCGAACTGCATCAGCCCCATCACCCGATTCATGTCGATGACCTCTCGGCCGGTGAGGCCCCGGAGGCGAGTCGACAGCTCGTTGAGGCCCTGGAACGCATACATCGGTGCCGCGCGCTGCAGCCGCTTCACGCGCCGAGGCAGCCGGATCCGTCCCGCCCCCGGCGTGATTACCTTGGCGTTCTTACTGCGGCGCCGGCGCTCGCGCGGCGCAGCGTCGTAAATCGCCGTGGGGTTGCGGCTCATCGGCTCAGCGCCAATGAGGACGCAGTGCCGTGGCCGTTACCCTCGCCACGGCGCCTCCGCTGGAGGTAGACCTGCAGCTCGTACTCCTGCGGCGGCGAAGGCGACTCAATGGGTTCCTCGCTCAGCCCGAAAGCGAATCCGTCCATCACGGCGCGTGAGCTGTGGGCCGGCAGCCATCCGAACTCTGTGGCCAGACGCGAGCAGTCCAGCACGGAGCCGTGCATGAGCAGCTCAACTAGGTGTCCGGGGAGGTTGACTCCGGTCGTTGATCGGATCGCGAGCCGCGAGAGCCCCAGGCCGACCGGCGGCAAGATCGGCAGCGGCTGGCCGCCCATGATCGCGATGGCCTGGCTCAGGAGGATCACTCCGTCGCCGGCCACGTTGAACGGTCCTTCCTGCGTTCCGAGGGCAGCCGCCGCGATCGCGTCGGCCGCATCCTCCTCATGCAGGAGCTGGAGCCGGGGATCGAAGCCTGCGAACGTCGGCGCGAGCGGCAGGGACAGGTAGCGGCCCAGCATTGTCTCGCGGCTGATCCTGTAGCCGAGGCGCATCCGCGCCACGCGGCACGCGGGGTTGCGCACCGCGAAGTCGTGGGCGAGCAGCTCGAGCTCGATGAGGTCGCGGCTTACCGACGTGGCCGTCGGGCTGAAACCCGCCACGTCCTCCGACAGCAGCGACGGATAGTCGGGCCGCGCTCCATAGACGGCCTGGCTGGACTTCACGACGAGCCGCCTTACCGGGCTCGACGGTCCCGCGCACCCGGTGAGCACGTTCATGGTCCCGATGACGTTCGTCTCATGCGTGACCCGCTCGCCGCGCGGAGCGTCGACCATGACCGCCAGGTGCACCACCGTGTCGATCTTCAGCTGCCGAACGAGCTTGCCGATGACCGACTGGCGCGTGTCGGCATGCACGAAGTCCATCTCCTCGAGCGCCGACACTGGATCGTCGACGTCGCAGCCGAACAGCCAGGGCACTCGAGTCGCGAGCCGTCGCGCGACCTCGGCCCCGAGAGGGTTGGACACGCCCGTGATGAGCACGCGGCCAGGAACGTGGGGGGTCATCTGCTCCCGATTATGCGGGGCATCTACTAAATGGTGCCTTCGCACCGTACTGAGGTCTAGGGGTAAATGCCTCTTACGGTGGTCGCGTTGGCGACCCGCTGCACGGCCAGCGCGTACGCGGCGAGGCGCATGTCGATGTGCCTGTTCACCGAGGTGTGGAGGATCTCGTAGAACGCCCGCGTGATCACGTGGTGCAGCTTGGTGTTGATCTCCTCCTCCTCCCAGAAAAAAGCCTGCAGGTCCTGGACCCACTCGAAGTAGGAGACGATGACTCCGCCGGCGTTGGCGATGATGTCGGGCACGATGAAGATCCCGCGCTCGTGCAGGATCGGGTCGGCTTCGGGCGCGACCGCCGCGTTGGCGCCCTCGGTGATCAGGCGGGCGCGGATGCTGCCGGCGTTGTCCTCGGTGATCTGGTGCTCGATTGCGGCCGGCACGAGCACGGTGACCGGAAGGGCGAGCAGGTCCTCGTTGGAGATCGCATCGGCTTTCTTGAATCCACTGACGCCGCCGCGAACCTTGCGGTGCTCTTCGAGCGCGCCCAGGTCAAGACCTTTCGGGTTGTGCACAGCGCCCTTCGAATCGCTTACGGCCACGACCGTCAGCCCGGCATCCGACAGCAGGTGCGCCGCCGAACGCCCGACCTGCCCGTAGCCTTGGACCGCGACGGTCGGCGTCTGCTCATCCGCGTGCAGGTACTTCAGCGCCTCGAGGGTCAGGTAGGTCGCGCCGCGTCCCGGGGCATCGGTCCGGCCCTCGGACCCGCCGACGTCCACCGGCTTGCCGGTGACCGACGCGGTCACCGAGTGGCCGGAGTGCATCGAGATGGTGTCCATGATCCAGGCCATGACCTGCGGGTTGGTGCCCATGTCCGGCGCCGGGATGTCCTTCTCGGGGCCGATGAGGATCGCGATCTCGGTGGCGTAGCGCCGGGTGAGATGCTCGAGCTCGTTCATCGACAGCTTGGTGGGATCCACGGCGACCGCGCCCTTCGAGCCGCCGTACGGGATTCCGACCGCGGCGCACTTCCAGGTCATCAGCATCGCGAGCGCCTTGACCAGTTCGAGGTTGACGTCGGGGTGGTAGCGGATGCCGCCCTTGGCAGGCCCGCGGCTGATGTTGTGCTGCACGCGCCAGCCCGTGAAGACGTGTACGGAGCCGTCATCCATGCGCACCGGAAAATGCACTGTGAGCTCCCGCTTCACCTCGCGCAAGGTGCGCCGGGTGTCGTCGGAAAGACCGATCACGTCAGCGGCTGCATCGAAGCGCCGCTGGGCGGTCTGGTATGCGGAGACGCGGGTTTCGACCGCCATGCTCGGGAGCCCACAATACTCCGAAGGTCACGCCACACGGCAATAACTCGGCCGTGTCTTTCACTCCAGAATTGACGCCATGGCGCGTCCCCAGCTGATCAGCTCCGCCCTCGTGGCACTGGTTGCCCTGGCGGTCGGTTTTCTGCTCGCCGGGCAGGTCAAGGCCCAGCTCCTGACCCCCTCCAACCAGGTGGCGCGCAACCAGGCGCTCGTGCGGAGCGTGCAGGACCTGGAGACGAGGAACGAGTCCGACCGCCAGCAGATCGCTGCCCTGCGCGACCAGATCAACGCCCTCGAGGCGCAGGCCGCCGGCAGGTCGGATACGACCAAGGCGCTTCAGAACCAGGTGGCGGACCTACGCGCGCACGCCGGGCTCACGCCCATCCACGGGCCGGGAGTGGAGGTGGACTTGACCAGCGGCTCGCCCTCCGACGATCCGACCGGCCAGGCGCGATACCTGGTGACGTTCCAGGATGTGCAGGACCTGGTCAACCTCCTGTTCGCGGCCGGCGCCGAAGGCGTGGCGGTGAGCGGGAGGCGGATCACGCCGGTGAGCTCGTTCGCGGGCTCGGAGGGCGAGGTGATCATCGACCAGGGCCCTCCCTTGTTCTCGCCCATCAAGGTGCTCGCGGTCGGCGACCGGAACCGAATGCAGGCCGCCCTCGGGGACCCCAACCTGCTGCCGAGCCTGCGTGTCCGGCAGGTGCAGTTCGGGCTCGGCCTGAAGGTCATCGGAGCGCCCGACATCGTCCTGCCTGCCTACGACGCGAGCCTGGAGATTCCGCATGTCGGCGCGAGCTGATTCAGAGGGGGGACTCCCCCCTAAAGGCGCGGGGCCCGGCGGAGCCGGCCCACGGCGCACCCCCCTGCGAGCGAAGCCACGGCCTCGCTCGTCTAGCGGCGCGGTGGCTGTCTGGCTGATCGCCCTGCTGATCGCTCTCGTGGCCACGATTCAGCTGCGCAGCCAGGCCGAGGTCGAGCGCAGCCTTCAGCAGGCGGATCCCGCGACCCTGGCGTTTTCCATCGACCAGCTTCATCGTTCCAACGATTCGCTCGAGGCTCAGATCGCGGCGCTGAAGCAGACGCAGAGCATGCTGCAGGCCGGCGGCGGCAGCGCCGCCGACCAGGAGCTGAAGAGCGAAGCCGATCAGCTGCGCATGCTGGAAGGCCTCGTGCCGGTGCACGGCCCGGGCATCGTGATGACCCTCGACGCCTCAGGCCTGACCGCCCTGGACATGCAGGATGCGATCAACAATCTCGCCGCCGGCGGCGGGGAGGCGATGGCCGTCAACGGCCACCGCATCGTGGTCGGCGTGGACATCGAGCAGTCGGAGAGTGGCGTCACCATCGACGGTTCGCCGGTGCCCCCACCATGGAGCTTTGCGGTGATCGGGGACCCGACGCGGCTCGCCGAAACCGCGGACCTGATGACGCAGCAGCTGCGCGGCGATCGCCGCGTGCACCAGGCGACCTACAGCGTGGAGCCGGACCTCGTGATCAGAGCCGTGGTCACCGAGAAGCCTTACGTGTACGGGTCGTAAGGCGCGGGTAAGAGCTTGCGCCCTTCCCCGCGGGACCCCATCCCGTTTTCGGGCTCGCCAGGAGTAGGTAGGAAGGGCTTGCTCGGGGGACGGCCGGAGTAAATCCGGCCTAGCGGCGACCTGGGGCTTTGGTTTTAGCGGCTGCCCGCCCGTTCGACTTTTTGACCTCGGCGGTCAGGCGGTCCAGCCGTTGGTTGATGCGATCGATGTCGTGCCGGCTCGGCAGGCGCAGGCGCCTCAGCGTGCGCTCGATCGCCTCATCGATCACGCCCTCGACGTTGCCACGCCTCCGCTCGACCTCGCTCACCAGCTCATCAGGCATGAGCGTGCGGCGAACATAGTCGAGCAGCGCCTGGCCGCGGTCGTGGAGCGCGTCGGCGCCCGCGTCGACCAGTCGCTTGGGTCCCTTCTTTTCTTCGGTGAGCACGATCTGCGAGAGGATGACCTGCGTGAGGTCGTGTCCGTTGTCGCGATCGACGACCCTGATGTCGTGCCCGTCGCGCACCAACTGCGCGATGCCGTCGAGCGTCACGTAGCGGCTGGTCCGCGTGTCATACAGCTTGCGGTTCGCGTACTTCTTGATAAGGTGTCGTTCGGGGGCAGACGTCAATTCATCGCCATTCTAACGCGGTGCGTTATTGGCTTCCTTCCCCTCCCCTCCGAGGGGGAGGTCAGGTGGGATGAAGTCGTCTTCATTTGGATTCAGGAGGTGACCATGGCTACCAGAAAGCGGCCGTCGTCCCGTTCACGAGTCAGTCGCGCGGTGAAGGCCGGCAGATCGGCGCTGCGGCAGGCGGAAAAGCGGGTTCCACCCGACCTGCGCCGCCAGCTCGAGAAGTCCATCAAGGATGGTCAGAAGAGGTTCGACACGGCGGTCAAGGACATCCGCAGCCGCGTCAACTCGGCGGCTCGCCAGGCTGACCTGGAAAAAGCGATGAAGCGCCTTGACGGCCTGAGCAAGCAGGTGCAGCAGCTGGCGCGTGCCGCCGCTGCCCGCACAGCCGCGGCGCGCACCGCCGCGCCGGTCCGCCGCGCCACCACGAGAAAGACCGCGACCCGAAAGCCGGCGGCCCGCAAGCCCGCGACTCGCAAACCGGCGACGCGAAAGCCCGCAGCGCGCAAATCCGCGCCGGCCGCACCAGCCGCGACCCGCCGGCCGGCGACTCGACGCGCCGCGCCAAGACGCGCAGCGGTCAGGCCTACGGCTTCGGAGCCGATGATCAGCTACGTGCCGCCGACCGCTCCCGAAGTACCGCGCCCTGTCTTCGAGCGCGACGACATGCCGGGTGGGAGCTAACGGCCTCTAGCCCAGGACGGGGACTCCGCCCAGCAGGACGGACTGCGGGCGGAGTCCATCCCATCGCTCGCGCGATTCCTCGAGCGGATCGCGCGCGTAGACCTGGAGGTCGGCCAGCATGCCGGCGTCAAGCGTGCCCTTCTCCCTCTCTTCGAAGCTCGCGTGCGCGCCTCCCGAGGTGTAGGCCCGAAGAGCGGCGAGGACACTGACACCGTTGACCGGGTCTTCGACCGCCGCGCGAATGCCCGTCCATGGGTTCGGGTCCGGCGTCACCGGCAGGTCCGAGCTGAAGGCCACGCGCACGCCCGCGCGCATCAGCGGGCCGTGCGGAGCCAGATCCGAGCGGTCGACCACCGGGAACAACCCGGGCGCGTCCCGAAACGCGCTGGCGGCCAGCGGCTGCATCACCGCGACCATGCCCAGTCGCGCGAGCCGCTGCTGGAGGTCGGGCGGGCAGATGGTGCAGTGCTCCACTCGGTGCCGGAGAGCTTCGCCATGCGCCGCCTCGACCGCGTCGCACATGGCCTCGATCGCGGCGTCGCCGATGGCGTGGGCCGCCACCTGCAGGCCGGCCGCGGTGGCGCGGCCGACCAGCTCCCTCAGCTCTGTTGGGGTAGTGCGCCAGATGCCCGGCGCGCCGCGCATCGACACTCGCTCTGCCCCACCGTCGACGAACACCTTCACGGGCCCGGCGCGCACGACACTGCCGCCAAACCCCGCACGCACGCCGAGGCCACTTGCTGCTTCGAGCAGCTCCCAGGAAAGGAACTCGTTGACGCGCATGGTCAGGCGTCCGTCCTCCGCCAGCGCCTGGTAGCTGAACAGGTCGTCCGCGAAGCCCCGGTTGACGGCGGCGCCGACGGACGTGACGCCGCGAGAGACGAGCAGGCGCTGCGCGGCGAGAATCGAGTCGGCTCGGCGCGCGCGGCTGGGGTGCGGCTGCACGTCGGCCACGAGCCTCATCGCGGACTCGAGGAGCAGGCCGTTCGGCCGGCCGTCGGGATCGCGACCGATGCTCCCGCCGTGTGGATCGGGCGTGGCGGCCGTGATGCCGGCTGCTTCCAGCGCGGCCGTGTTGGCGATGCGCGCGTGGCCGCCCCGCTCGTCGATGAAGGCCGGCCGCGATCCCGTCGCGCGGTCCAGCTCGACGCGGTCGGGCGGCCGTTTCTCGGCCAGCTCCATCGAGCGGAAGCCCATGCCCTGCTGCCACTCACCGGGCCGCAGGGCACGGCCGTGCTCGCGGAGGCGGGCGGTGATGTCACGAACGCTGCGCGCGCCACCCAGGTCCGCGCCGAATCGCGTGAGCCCGTAATAGACGACGTGCGCATGCGCGTCGTTGAAGCCGGGCAGGACCGCGGCGCCCTCGAGTCGCAGGACCTTCGTGCGCGGGCCGCGCAGGCCCATCACCTCGGCTCCTCCGACCGCCAAGACCCGGCCGGCGCCAACCGCAAGGTTTGAGTGCACCGCAAGGCCGCTTCGGCCGAGCGTGCGGATGGTTCCCGCCGCGAGGATCAGGTCTGCCTGCAAGGCGCTGGATAGAGTAGACGCGTGAGCGTCATCGATCTGCGATCGGACACAGTGACCATGCCGACTCCGGAAATGCGCAAGGCCATGGTGAGCTCCCCGCTCGGCGACGACGTGTTCGGCGACGACCCAATGGTCAATCAGCTCGAGGAGATGGCCGCCGCGCGGCTCGGCAAGGAGGCGGCCGTGTTCGTCCCGAGCGGCACGATGGGGAACGTCGCGGGCATCGCCGTCAACGCCCGGCTTGGCCAGGAGCTGATCGCAGACATCGAATCGCACGTGTTCCTGTTCGAGGGCGCCGGCGCCGCGGCCATCGCCGGCGTCCAGATCAGGCCGGTGTCCACGGTGGCCGGCGTGATGTCGCCCGACCAGATAAGGGCCGCCGTGCGGCCTACCGACGATCTCCATCAGCCGATCACCGCGGCGGTCAGCTTCGAGGACACGCACAACCGGCATGGCGGCGTCGTGTGGCCGCTGGAGGACCTGCGGTCGGCAGCCGCGGCGGCCCGCGAGCTCGGCCTGCGGGTGCACCTCGACGGCGCTCGCATCTTCAACGCCGCGGTGGCGCAGCGCGTGGATGTCGCGGACATCGCGGCGTGCGGCGACACTGTCACGTTCTGCCTGTCGAAGGGCCTTGCGTGTCCGGCGGGCAGCGTTTTCTGCGGCGATCGCGACTCGGTCGACGAAGCGCGACGATGGCGCAAGCGCCTCGGCGGTGCGATGCGCCAGACCGGCGTGCTCGCGACCGCGGGAGTCGTCGCCCTCGAGACCATGGTCGACCGCCTGGTCGACGACCACGCCAACGCGCGCACACTCGCGGAAGGGCTGGCCGAGCTGCCTGGCGTCAGGTGCGACCTCTCCCGCGTCCAGACCAACATCGTCTACTTCGACGTCGCGGGCATGACGGGTCTCGAGTTCGAGGAAGAGTGCCGCAAGCACGGTCTGCTCGGCAGCGCGACGGCGGAGCATCGCGTCCGCCTCGTGACCCACTACGGGATCAGCGGCCAGGACATCCAGGCCGCCCTCAAAGTGTGCGAAGAAGTCTTGAGCGCCTGACCCGATGCGCTTCACCGACGACGGGCTTTACTACTGGGACGGCGCGCAGTGGGTCAGCGCGCTCTCTCCGGACGGGCGCCACCGCTGGAACGGATCGAACTGGATCCCGGTGCAGCAGGCCTATCCGCCCGCGGGCTACGCGCCGCAGCCGGCATACGGGCCACCCCTGATGGCCCAGGCGCCAAGGACGGTGCGCGTGCCGACTTCATGGACCATGCCTCTGCAGTACGCCGTCGGCGCCGTGGCCGCCATCTACGGGATCTGGTACGCGGTGTTCCCCTTCTGGGCGACCGGCGCCCTGAATGACTACATGAGGCAGACGGCGCTGCGCCAGGCGGCCGCCAACCCGCAGCTATACCCGGATGCTACGGCGTACGCGGACACCATGGTGAACGTCAGCACCGTCGCCTTCGCCGCGGTGGCGATCCTCTTGGTGGCCGTTGCAGTCCTAGTCCTGATTGGGACCATCAGGCGCTGGACCTGGATGTACTACGCGGTGTTGGGGTTGGCGGCTCTGTCTGCTCTCGGCCTGCCATTCTCCGTGGCCGGCGCGTTGGGCGTCTCGCAGCCGAACACTGTGTTCGGCCCGTCATTCTCGGGGTCCTTGCTGGTGGCGCAGTGGATCGGGCTGGCGCTTGGCTTCGTCTCGCTCGCGCTCGGCGTGTGGATGCTGGTGGCGTTGGTCAGACGCGGGCCATGGGCTATGAGAAAGGCCTTACCCGCCCAGTAACAAAGCCAGGAGTTTCGTGTCGATGTTGCCGCCACTGACGATCGCGACGGTGACAGGCCCCGGCTCCAACTGCTCGAGCGCCGCGTAGGCAAGGGCACCGGCGCCTTCGGCGACGACCTTGGCGGAGGAGGCAAGCTCGGGAATCGCAGTGCGAAGGCGAGGCTCGGGCACTGTGATCCAGCGGTCGACCGATTCTTTGATGACCTCGAACATGCCGGCGTCGAAGGGCGCGGTCGTGCCGTCGGCGATCGTGTTCGGGGTGACCGGCACCGGGCCACCCGCCTCCAGCCATGTCGACCAGGACGGGTAGCCGTCTGACTGGACGCCCACAACCTGAACCCCAGGCTTGAGCGCCTTGACGGCGGCGGCGATGCCGCCGATCAGGCCGCCGCCGCCGACAGGGACGACCACTCGGGCGAGCTCAGGCACGTCCTCGAGCAGCTCCAGCCCGATCCCGCCGTGGCCGGCCATCACGGTCCGGTCCGCGAAGGGATGGATGAAGGTTTCCGGCTCGGACTTCCACCCCTGAGTGTTGAGCCACTCGAGAACCTTGTCGCGGGGCCGCAGCACAGGGGTGGCGCCCCACCGCTTGACTCCCTCGATCTTGGTCGCCGGCGCGGACTCGTACATCACCACGCGGCAGGAGACGCCGAGTGAGTGCGCGACGTAGGCGCACGCCTGCGCGGCGTTGCCTGCGCTCACGGTGATGAGCCCGTTCGCCACACGCTCTTTCGGCAGCGCCAGGGCGGCGGCGAAGAAGCCGCGAACCTTGAAGCTGCCCGTTGGCTGAAGGCATTCGAGCTTGAGCAGCGCGCCTTCGACCGGGACAAGAGGCGTCCTCTGGACATATGGCCGGGCACGCTCCGCGGCTGCTTTCACGTTTTCGATCGGGATCAATCGTGGTGTCCCGTGCCGGAGGTCCGCCGCATATCTCGCGTCATCGGCGGCCGGAGCCAAGGAAAGGGTGGCGCAAGGAGGAGCGCATCGATAGATGCGTGACGACGCGGCGCCGGGCCCCTTGACGCAGGCTTCAGCGCCGTAGGCGCCCGGCCGCCTAGGACGCGAGGATGCAAGGAACTTCCGGCATCGGGACACCATAATCGTAGGGATGCCGATCTACGAGTACCGGTGCGCGGCCTGCGGCAAGCGCTCGTCCTCGCTGCTGCCCAGCTACTCATCTCCCGACCCGGCCTGCCCCCATTGCGGCAAGGCCGAGCTGAAGCGACTGGTGTCGACATTCGCGACCGTGCGGTCGGACGACGGCGGTGACGACTTCGATGGTGGCGACGACTTCGATGGCGGCCACTCGCATGACGACGAAATGGGCGGAGGGGACGACTTCGGCGGCGGCTTCGACGGCGGGGACGACGACTTCTAGGTCGAGAGGACCTCGTTGGCGGCGGCGATCAGCTCGCGGCGATGAGTGTCTTCTCGGGCGAAGATCCGGAACAGCGACATCTGCACCGGCAGCCGCTTGAACAGGTCGAGCACCCGGCTCTGCTGGAACGTCCCCTCGAGCGGCTCATAGAAAAGGATGTCCGCCGTCTCGGCCATGGGGTTGAATGCGCGCGACTCCTGGGCCGCGACGTCCACCTCGAACTCGATCGCCCTCAAGCGCTCCGGCAGCCGGCTGCGGATCCGCGCCGCGAATTCCTCGCGGGTGACGCGCAGAGCCCCGGCGGGCACGTCGCGAGCGTCCGACAGGCCCTGGTAGACCAGCTTCCACTTGAGCTTGCGCGCGACGATCGCAGCCCAGGCGCGGCCCAGCTCGCGGCGCTCGCCATCCCCGCCGTCGCGGGCCCAGCGGTCGACGTCCGACAGCAGCGACCACTCCGTCAGTGCCTGGTACCTGTCCAGCCGCTCCAGCGGGTTGCCGCCAAGGATCAGGGCCAGCGTGGGGCGGAACACCTCGCGCAGCTGGAGGTCGATCCGGCGCACCGTCCGGTGGAAGTACACCTGGTCGTAGAGGTACAGCCTGGCGTTCAGGAACATGTACAGCGCCTCGGCCGCGTGCGCGTGCAGGGTCAGGCCGCGCTCCGAGATGAACGAGTAGTGCAGGATGCGCTGGATGTCGACCGGCCCGGCCGCGACACCACATATATAAGAGTCGCGAGGGACGTAGTCCATGTTGTCGGCCGAGAAAGGGCCGACCATTGCCGGCTTCAGCGCCTTGACCCAGGCCGGGGCTCGAAACCCTTCGAGCTCCGCCGACGAGATGAGATAGGCGATCCAGCGCGGGTCGATTTGCTCCCCGGGCTCGAAATCCGCCGCCGGCGCGGCCGCCAGCCCGCGGATGAGCCCAGCCAGCGGACCGGTGACCAGCGCCCGCCCGATGTCCTCATGGTCAAGCGACCATTCGTCGAGGTAGTTCTCGTCGAAAAAGTGGCCGAATGGCCCGTGCCCGACGTCGTGAAGCAGGCCGGCCATGCGCATGGTCTCCTCGACCAGCGCGAGGGACGGAGCGTCGCCGCACGAGGCCTTCAGCGTCGGGTAGAGGTGGTGCGTCCACTCGCCCGCGAGGTGCATCGCGCCCAGGGCGTGCTGAAAACGTGAATGCTCAGCGGTGGCGAACACCCACCAGGCACTCTGGAGCTGATGGATGCGGCGCAAGCGCTGCAGCCACGCTGCGTCGATGAGATCCTGCTCCGACGTGGCCCCGGGCACTCCGCCGGGCCCGCCTTTCGTGATGCGCAGGTACCGGTAGATCGGGTCGGAGAACAGGTTGACGCGAGAGTATTCGCCGGTTGCGTCCGCCATCAGGCGATTATCAGTATTCGTGGACGATCCTTCTCGCGGCATTGACCTCTTTAACAGCGGTCGGTACTGGGATGCTCACGAGGCATGGGAGCACGAGTGGATGCCCGACCGCAAGGGCCACGAGGCAGGCTTTTACAAAGGCCTCATCCAGGTGGCCGCCGGGTGCCTGCACTACCAGCGCCGGAATCGCCGAGGCGCCGTCAACAAATGGACGAGCGGCGCCAACTATCTCCGTCCTTATCTTCCGGCGCATCGCGGACTGCGGCTCGACGAGCTCATCGAGGTCGTAGATGGCTTCCTCGAGGCCATGTCCGCCGCCACGTGGCCGGACCTTGTAATGCCGCGCATCGTTCAGGAGTAGGGAGGGAACCGCCGGCCGGCTCCCGACTCGATCAAACCACCGTGTCCGAGGCGCAGGAGGTCGTTCGCGTCGGCCCGCCCGTAGGCGAACACGAATGGGAGCAGCAGGTCGAGCGAGCTGGAGCGCCCAAAGCCGGCGCACGACGCGACGCCCACCACGGCCGCCTGCTGGAGACGGCCGAGCCACAGCATGCTGCCCGGGTGCATCGGCGCCCCGACCTGCAGGAGCTCGCCTCCGGTGGTCACGAGCTCGGCGTACGCAGGGTCGAGCGGGTCGATGGCCGATGCCCCGGCGAACAGCACCAGCTGCGCCCTCATCGCCGTGGCCTCGCGATAGGCAGCCGCCACGGCCTCCGGCGTGCGCGCCAC